>Ga0131853_10010494_pt1 | contig 16935 bp, 14 predicted proteins | sample TergutLab28metaG_FD_92764 | JGI IMG/M metagenome (GOLD analysis project Ga0131853, IMG submission 92764) | Labiotermes labralis P1 segment gut microbial communities from Petit-Saut dam, French Guiana - Lab288 P1 (version 2) (version 2) | ecosystem: Host-associated > Arthropoda: Insects >...
AAAAAAAAAAAAAAAAAATAAATTAAAAAAAAAAAAAAACAATTGAGTAAAAAAAGGATATGTAGAGGGGGGGGGGGGGGGGGGGGGGGGCAAACATATGTTGTTCAGCAACATATATGGAAGATAAATTCACAATGCATTTCATCCTGACTGTCACTTACCTGGTGGTGCCAGTTCATTTTCCACACGTGGTAATGGAACTGAAAAAGACAAAGTCAAATTAAATACATTAATGTTAGCAAAAATAATTAATGAAGCAGAAATTCAAGGACAAGCTAAACTTTGTGCAGCAAGGAGGTCATATCATTAGAGGACTTAAAGCTATAACAAACTCCCAAGTTCCTTCCCTTTAAGGGCAAACACACACCAGGCAAACAGGAAACTTCGATGCAATGAGAACTTCCAAGACATTTAGCCGGACCAAGTTGAACATATGGAACTGGAATGAGGCACATAAACTGAGAAAATTACAAAGTATTCACAACACAACTTGCAGGTTTCATGCTGCACAAATGTCTAACTTCCTGTATTTCCATGTCTTTTTGTGATTTGTCTTCTTTTCTTTGTTTAGTTTGTTGTTGTTGTTGTTGTTGTTGTTGCTGCAATGTCAGAATAGGCCAATAACACCAGTATGTTTGTTTCTATACAGTTCAGCAGGATGCAGAGCCACATGAGAAAAGCCACCCATACTGAGTCCAGATGGACAAAAATGGATTTGGCGTGGGAAGAATTTCACATGACATGGAGGCATCTTGTATGTGTATGTTTTCTAATTAAAATGCACAACAAAAATGAGATACAGAATGGGCCAATTAACATGACATAACCCTACTGATGGCAATCTAATACTGCAGGTATTAAGAAATAATCAGCCAGGTGATTTCTCACAAGCTGCACCCTCAATAATCTCTGCCATCCACCATCTTCCTCATCTAAAATAGTAAAAGCAGTATGATTTATTGCGAAGCATTTGCCTGTGTGAATATGGCTTCCTGACATATTATTAGAAAAAAGTGATCATGAAGACAATGCAAACAGCAACAGTGAACAGGGAGAGACTATAATATGAGAATATGTTGGCATTTTTCTTGACTATTTGGAACACCAGAGGTTTGAATACGGTGATGATGTTACACACAGCATCTTACTACAGCATGTTCACACTCTGCTGGACTACACAGGTCAGCAGGGGTATGAATATGGTAATATTACAACTACAGGAAAAAATGTTATAACAAGTTGAAACAAGATACAAAACAAATTTACAAACTATTTGTGAAACTAAATAATCTGTGCAGACCAAAAATGTAAATTATGAATAAGTAATTTGTGACATATTATAAGAACAGAAGAGAAAATATCCATGCTTTGCAATTATTCATACATCTATTCCCCTTTGAAAGCCCACATAATTGGGAACTGAGTGTATATCATTATCCATTTTTAATACTATGCAACAACAAAGAATCACCTCGGTAGTTTTGGGCTAATGTAACTGAGTACAGTTTTGTGCATATGTAACTGTGTATCTTGCAGAACTTGAAAGTGTGGAGAAATATGCACCCCCAAATGTAAGTACATCTGTAACCCAACACAAAACCATACTGCACTTTCTCACAAACAACTACTGGAATCATTATGTGGGATTGAACTTGCACTGCAAGACTGCAGAAAAAAACTTACACAAAATAAACTGAGTTTTGTCTTATCAGTATGAACTCAGACCTAAAACATACAACAGTAATACTTGCAATGATATGAACATCTGAACAAAAATACCATCAGCAATTGGCCAATATTTAGGCTCTGCTGGCCATATTGCAGCTCATTCTTCAACATATGCTGCTATTAGTTCAACCCACCACATTCCCCAGCATGCTTCTGTGGGTCCTTTCAGCTGCTCATTAAAGTACAAACAGAACAAAGTGGTAACACACCAGCAACATCCAGAGTTAACTATACCACTCCAACTTTCAAGCTTCAACCAAATTCCAATAAATGATCTCAAATGTATTCATTATTCACTACACACACACACACCCTGTCAAAACAATATTAAAATCATTACAACCAACTGCAAAGTAATACACTTCGACAAGGTTACTGGTTTTCACATACATACCATGCACCTTGATATTATCAAAGTTTTTTTCACCAAATGATGCACAATTGAATAGTCCTAAAAACAAATTTTAAATTTACATTAAAATTGACATTAAAAATCTCCTACATGTTTTGGTGTAAACACCATCTTCTTTGAGATCACCAAGTCACAGCTGTTACATTCAATTAAAATACATCGATGTAGTTAAATTCAGTGGTGTGGCTGCATACATTATTATTGGGTGTTTGTTACTCTGTGTATGTACATACATATTGTGTGTGTGTGTGTGTGTGTATGTACAATAACAAGCACCCAATAATAATATATGCAACCACATCACTGAATTAACCACATCAATGTATTTTAACTGATTTTAACAACTGTAACTTTGGCAAGATCAAATAGTGCGCCCCCTGGAGATGGTGTTTACACCAAAACATATAGGAGCTTTGTAATGTCAATTTTAATGTAAATTTAAAATTGTTTTTAAGACATTTCAATTATGCATCAGTTGGCAAAAAAAAACTTTGATAAGGTTACTGGCATTCATGAATACATGTCACATGCTTTCCCTGAGCTCGTCCACTCCCATGTCAGGTGTTAATTATCTCTGAAGATGGCTGACCTTCACCAGAACATGCAGGACTGTGTATGTGGATAAACATAATCTTCACAAAGCTCATTAGTGTAAAAATGATCATGCTGGTTGGAATGACCTACACATCATATATATTACAATTAACATGCTTATTCAGCTTCTAATGATCAACATGTAGAACTTTCTGATGATCATGAATGAAACACACGAGTCCACATTCTAATGATAGTTCACAGATTTTGAACAATGTCAATGCACAACTCTTGGAAGGCAAACATGCTGTCAAAAAGTACCAGTTTACTTTCCACACAACAGTTCATACTGTCACTAATATTATCACATAATAAAGCAAGACACACACCCATACACACACGCGCGCACATACTCAACATTCGTAAGTCTGCCTAACCTTAATGTTTATATAGTCATTACAGTGATCGAAGTTGTTACAATGAGGTGACAGCTGTGTAACGTAACAAGGACATTACTAGCAACAAAAGCACAGATTTTGGAGCATAAATAATATATCACCGCAAACAACCCGAGTCCTATTTGTTTACAAAATTATGTCCGTTGCAATCATTGCTATGCCGACCTGCTCGTAACAGGTGAAACACCCATGTTAGGACCTACTTACCTTTTTCGGGAGAAAAATTACTCAGTTGTTCGTCATCGCGTGACACTTGTGTGATGATGGACGATGCGTCCATTTAAACATTTGTTTCTTATCCTGTTACTGTGCTCAATTTTGGAAAAGTAAATGAGAAACACCATAAAAAAAATTCTTGAATTTCAAAATGGCAGATGATCTTTCACTCCTCTCGACTTGTTGTGGTAATGACTACGTACGTCAACATGAGAATAAAAGCACATGATAAGTAATACCAATTAATTAAAATCTAACACAGGATTCTCCGATTGTTCTTGATCATAATATTCTAATGTACACGTGTTCTACCACACTGATTTCAGATATCGGTTTCCAGAATTAGCGATACGTTGACAATGTGAACTGAATATGCGCATTAAAATTACATTAAATTACAAATTAATTTTAAAATAATTATTTCCTGTAGCAGAAATTATTCACCTACAAAAAAAATGTGTGCATGAATGTTTATTCATTTGAATTATTCATTTAGTGGAATGACTATTTTATACAAAGACACACCAACACCAACATTGGGTTCGGAAGCCTTCTAATTTTTCTTTGCTTTCTACCATTCAATTCGCTGCCGATATGTTGGTGTGTGAAGGACGATCCGTATGTAAATTACAATACGGCCTACACTTCCAACCAAAGTTAACTTAATAATCCAATGGAAAGCAGAAGACTAAGACTTTGGTTTCTACAAACCAAGGTCACTCCAGGGACCAGAGTTGTCACAATGTTCTCATAATTGCAACACATCCGTGCTCGACCGTACGTTGTATTTAACTTCCCATCCACAACCCAGTTCTTCCATGGATATAACTTCTTCCTCGTTGCTTCTGCTCTCTACTTTGGTTTGTGGAATTTGTTGCCAGTATATAGATGAATTTTCGTACTTGGCAAGAATTTGACGACGCATGGAATTGTTCCCTTGCGTCTCAATCAACCGAGACAAAACTTTTATTTGCACATAACGGTGTGAGCACATATTATAGAACGCAACGCTCCTTAAAAGCACAAAGTATATTTAAAAGGATTAGTTGTTATATATACCTCTCACAGAAGGAATCTTGTATATCGTCATTGGCAATATGGCGAGGAATAGTTTCCGCTGTCTCAAATGTTGTCCCGGGCCAGGAAAATGAATACCTTCGCGTGCATTGACAATTACATAATTCTGAAGTTTAGCAATGTTCATACTCTTCTTCTGGCAAAAGGACTTTTTGGTTAGAAATGAATAATTACACCATATCGAAGTTGTGGTAATGGAATAATGTTACCGCAACGAAACATTCATAAATATACGTGGACTTCTGATGATGGAAAGACTAAGAGTCAGCTATATTGGATATTGATACGATATGACATTCGAGTATACTCGATGTACGAACTTTAAGGGGGGCTCACAGTGATCCTGGTCACTGTCTGGTGGTTGCAAAAGTTAGGGAAAAATTGGCAATAAGTGAAAACAGCACAAAAGTTTGAGGTGGTACGCTAAAATCTCAGGAAGCCGAGCTGGTGGTTAGATCACAGTGCCCGTCTAAGATCTCAACCTGGTTTGCAGGAATGGAAAAAATTAAATGGTGACAAGGACATAAATAGGATTGGGAAAACATTAAAGAGAATATTAAATCCTAAGTTAAAGAGAGGTATTACTAAGAATGTTTTTCAATATCTAAGCTATGCAATATTAAATTATCATGCGTACGTATCATCTCATATAAAAATTCAAGATCCACTCCCAAATATTGGAATAAAATAAAAAAACTTCATATGATTGGCCTTACATATTTGGTGAATGAACACACGTCATCTACATAACCTGCTCAAACAAGGGGCTGCAGTCAACACCATCGCCGCCATCGCTTATGCGCGTACTAGTGTTTGCCACCGCCCACACAACAGCACATACTTATGAACACACACGTCACATCCTTAACTAACCCAATCCTTTATCTCACACAAGGTCAATTCCAGCCTAAACTAATCATACCCTTTCCTCGTTAACCTAACCACATCCACTTTCTTAACCTCAATTCCCCGTGGCAGGGTCCGTGGACGGTGTCAAGGTTGGATTCGAAGGCGGGGTCAACTTTTTGGTTCAAAGGCGATTCCCCTCCCAACATCACGCTTACGTTAACCAAGGATGGTGTGGGCGTGGTGTTTTGAGACGTCCACTTAAAATGCGCGTGCTTGCCATGTTGTATCCAAACTCCACTTACGTTTACCTTATTGTGTTAAATATATGTGTCGTGCCCGACCGCTGTTCTGTGTTCACATATGTTCAGGTGATAATTCACTCTTTTCTTAGTGGTGATCACCATTTAAAAATAGTTACCTATAGTTTTGCTCTTAATCGAACTAAACTTTCCAATTCGCATTACTGAAACACGTAGATCTCATCATTTAACGTAAATGTTACATCTGAAGTTTAAAAAAGGCTGTACACGACAAAAGACTGAATGTCTAAGACCTTCTTCAAAATATCTTTATTTTAAGATTAAGCTAACGCGTTATAAAGCTAACGTCAACAGTATAAAAAGTTTATTAGTAAAGCATACAACAACGAATTATTAATATTTTCAGTTCACAGTGGTACACCAGAAGAAAACGTCGAAAACATACGAAATTGAAGGCATATATATTGGGGATTAGAAGAACAACTCCACTTATTCTTAATCTCGTCTCTAGGTGGAGGTGAGTGGTCAGATTAGTGCCCCTGTCAATTTTAACCGCCCTCCACGAAAGGAACTCATCTACCCATTTTCTGAAGATGGAGGAATGTTAAACACGAAGTTCCCTGCTGTCAATCGTTGGACCTGTCTTTCCAAAAAGTACAGATATGTCTGTCCTACACTAAAGGAACAACTGCAGTTGCTGAAAATACTATTAACATAATTTGTGGTTAAACCCTTTAGATTTTTATACAAAATCAAACGAAATAATATCTCATATGAGAATCTAGTTTACTGCCAAGAAACAGATCTTCAGGTGGGACAAGCAAAATATAATACTTTGAAAAATCATACAGTTTAACTGATTTCTGAGTTAGATGGCACTTGTTGTGCATGGCTCAATATTCCACACCAGAAAAACTGGCAATATAAAATAAATGTACAATATAAAATAAATTTGCCAATTTCCACTCCCTAATGAAGTATATAATACTGGTAGAAGCAGGGAATTCATCTGAAAGTGGAGAGATACTTTCTTTCTAAATAAAAAGTTTTAGACTTATGTATGGTCTCCAATCTCTAAAATCAAAGGAGAATTAAGAGAGATCCTGCCTCCCGTTTGTGTAAACGTATTTTACTGCGCTTCTGTAAGTAAAAGGAATATTCTATGAGCAATTCAGCTGTACATGGTGTTACCAGGAGCACAAAGCACTGTTCCTACACAAAACATATGTTAATGTATTGTGCTTTCAGAAAATATGTACTACTTTGGTACCAGTATTTTCAAAATCCTGTGCTGGTTCACTGCCACCCTTGTCCCAACTTCCAGTATCCCAAATAAGGTTAGCGTACACCCACGAACTCCCTTGAAACAGTGTTCGATGGTGTTCGATTACAACTTACTTTGACCTTGTAGGTCAGGCTCTTTACTATATATAATTATATTCCAGGTTTCAAATCTCATGTCTCTTATCCGTTTCTTAGGTCATCCAGAAGACCGTGTTCCTGGTTTGCATTCCTAAAATGATGCGGTGGTACTCGAATTTCGCTTTGGATAACGAAATACAAAGCAAATTATTTCCAGGACTTACAGTGCTGTCAGTAAAGCAAGGATGGCGGTGTAGATTAAATGGAACACATCGAGAAAATTTTCAGTATAAATGGGGCGAATTTGTTTCAACGTGGCATACCCGACCAGTAACACACTTCAGGGAACCAATCGAATGGGTCGACACTACTCCTTATTTGGGAGTGACCCTAGATACACGACTCACATGGTCGCCTCACATCGACCAGGTCAGGAAGAGGACTGCTCGAAGGATGGGTATGATGGGCCCCCTCCTGAATAGGAAAATTGACCTATCCGCCAGGAACGGAGTCCTGCTGTATAAGCAGCTCATACGACCCCTGATGGACTATGCGTGCCCCGCGTGGAGGTCCGCTGCCGCTCCCATGTCCGGAAGTTACGACTGTTAAAATCGAGTGTTTTCGCCTCGGTACTCGTGCCCCTTGGTACGTCAGTAACAGACAGATACACGAGGATCTGGGCGTTCCGCTGATTGTCGACCACATCAGAGCCCTGCCCGAGAGCTCAGACTCAAAGTTAGCTGATGTAGGGAACCCCCTAGTACGGTAACTCGGCAGATACATAAGTTGACAGAGGGTTGACACCGTCGCCTGACGCGAAAGCCAAGGGCTGCGGGGGACAGCAGGCCATTCGGGGCCATCGCCCACGGTGGCCAAGTCAACTATACGAATCGCGCTCGGCGATGATCAGCCGAAAGCCCTTCGGTTACCCTGACTGAGATTTTCCGTGATTTTCTTCATTTGTAAGGCAAATGCCAGGGTTTTCGTTGCAACGTTGCGGTATGGCCCGCACTTCCCTCCACCAGGGGCGGCGGCTTCACCTAAGCGCCTGAGAAACGTCGCATAACACCAGTATGCGACAGAGCCAGTCTGGGCTCGGAACCCGAACAGCCAACGAACCAAAGTGTAATACTCCCATACTTAGGCCAGGGCAACCTAGGAACTAGTCTTTGGTAAAATCAGTCAAGGCCCTCAGCCTGACTTGAAAATCGTTAGCGTAAGCACAATCTCCTGTAAGAATTTAGGTGTTTGTTACTGTGCCCAGCTATGCGTTCAAACGCAGGAATGGCTAGCAGACAGTTAATTTGTTAACACTTTGGCTTGGCTTGGCTTGGCTTGGAACGTGGCATAAATGGGCACAGAGTGGGGTTGGGTGTGGAGCTAGTGGTGGTAGGATCATCCTACACGTCCGAAGCCCGCGGTGAGAGAGGAAGGACTTGCTGACGGGATGTACTTGTCCTTCCCACCACTCAACACTTCTGACGATGTGGACCTACTATGAAAAGTCTACGCAGCGTGATCGGCCCATAGCCCGAAACGTATACTCAGCAAGGCCGAATATGTATTGCTTCTTTCTGTTGTCTGATAGCGGCGAATAATATCAGCTATGTCGGCGGAAATGCCTACAAACCAAAAGTACAAAACGCAGTAGACTTACAGACATTCCCGCACAAAGTATTCCGCTGACGAATGACGATAACACGTGGAAACAGAAGTAAGGGAGATCACAGCGACGCGCCTAACTTGGAAAGAGAGCGCGAAGAGTAACAGAGAGCTAGCCTAAACGATAACCGACTTCCATATCGAATGGTACGTTCTCTACGGAAGGAGAATATGGCTTTTAACAGAGAGATAGCCAACACGTTAACCAAAATCCGTCTCGATGTAAAGCATTTTGTATTATCGTACATTTATTGTAGTAGTAAATAACTTTGGAACACCGCCTTACTTAGAAGGAAAGCATGGACCAGAACAGAGAGCTAGCCTAAACGATACTGACGTTTGTATAGATTGGTTTGTTCCGTTGGGAAGGAAGACACGTTTTGTAACAGATAGATAGCCAATACCGTAACCGAAATCCGTCTAGATTTGCAGGTTTGCCTGTAAAAGCATATTTTACTATTATGCGTTTCTTAGAGTACTACATACATTTAAAAGAGCGCCTTACTTTGAAGGAGAGCACAAACATTCAGACAGCTAGTCTAAGTGATAACCGACCCGACGACCGTCTGGATTGGTTGGTTCCGTTATGAAGGGGGACACTTTTTACAACAGTGAACCAGCCAACACGGTAACCTAAGTGTCTTTGACTGGTTCACCCGTTGGGGTTGGTCGGCGCGGGCACACCGGATGACGGCTAATAGCTGTCGTCTGTTCCGTCTAGGTACACTGGATGAACTGTGGCCGACCAACACTACAGTACAACTATCCGTTTTTATCACATTTTAATGTTCGACCGATCATTTGGAGCAGTAAAAAGGAGCATGAAGCTGAAAATTTTTGCCGGAAGATGTACTTCATGATTGTTACTTCTCACCAAATATTAATGCGACGATGAAAGATATTTGGGACTAGGTGGAAGTAACAGGAGGCTACAATGAGAAAAATAACCCATTCTGAATAAAACAGAATTTTCTTTTCTTTCCGTTTGTTTTTCGTCATGTTGCCCATTTCCGTTGGCAGGCCTAGATCCAGACGAGAAACGCAACGAACACAGCTTATAGTCCACTTTAGTCTCCCTGATAGTTGTCGAAGAAGGTGGCAATATGGTTAGTGTCAGTTGTGGTTAGATCATAGTAAATATATAAGGAACTGAGAAATGTGAGGATATTTAATTCTGTGCCAAATTGTATAATTTTGTGCAAGGATGCTGGAAATCATTGAGGGAATTTATGTATATAAATATGAAATTAAGAGAAAATATAGGTTATGTGTCCAGTATTGATGAACCGAAGCTGGCGATGGCGAAAAGTAATTTAGTTTATATGCATGTAGTAAGCTAGGAAGAACAGTTGTCATGGCAGTAGAGATTCGTGATGTGTAAATATAACTTTCGATTGTAGTGGTGTGTTTATGGGAATGTTTACTTTCACTGATATACCTCCTAATACAACTACTTTGTTCCTGTTATATTACTTTACGTTTTTCATATTTCGAGCGCAGGTTTATTATCAAGGGTTCCTTAAGTTAGAATTGCGGGGTTTATAATTATTATCATGGGTTTATGATAATTACGCTATATTTGTGTTTTAAGTTCTACACTTCGAAGCAGGAGGCACAACATTTCTTTCTGAGATCCACCAGCTTGTTCAGTTTGGAATAAGCACGAATTACCTTACCAGTGAAAGGCGTGAATAATTGTATATATTTATTATGAATGTGATCAAACACATTGTAGTAATTGTTGCCACATATCTCTCTTATCAGCCATATTAAAAATGTTATCCAACTTTCTTTTGAACCCAACTCCATATATGGACGTGTATTGGGGATCGTCAGTGTGCATTCAATGTAACAGATCAACAACTGATCACACATTCTGCATTCGTCAAATATTTGAGAAAATTTGCATAGAATGGACCAGTACATCAGATATTTTTAGATTTTAAAAACACTTATGATTGAGAGGGAAGTTTTTTTTTGTAATATGCTTATGGAGTTTAGTGTGCCTATGAAACTAGTTAGGTTAATTAAAATGTGTTTAAAAATTATATGTTGAAACCTGTAGTAAAGTCTGGATAGGCAGACATTCATCTGATTCATATCCAAGTGTGAATAGCATGAAATGTAATGATTTATCATCACTGCTTGTCATCTTTGCTTTAGAATATTCCGTTAGGAAGTTCCAAGCAAATCGGAAGTGACTGGAACTGAATGGGCCCCATCAGCTTCTAGTATATGCTGTGGTTTCAGATTAGTGTGTGTCAACTATAAGGAGAAATGCGGAAGCCTTTTTGGTCATTAGTAAGGAGTTGGTCTGAAAGTAAATGCTTACAAAATTAAGTGTGTGTTCACACTTCATGACCAGAATGCAGGACAGAATGTTATCATAAATATGGGTAATAAATCAGATGAAAGTGTGGCGAAGTTCAAACATTTTGGAATGACACTAACAACTGAAAATAGCTTGTGTTTAAGAAATTAGGAGCAGATTATTTAAGGGCATGCCTGCTCCCATTCTGTCCATATTCTTTTGTCTTTCTGTTTTTTGTTTAAATATTTAATGATTAACATGTATGGAACTATATTTTCCCTGTTATATATGTCTATAAAACTTGGTCTCTAACATTAAGGGAAGAGCAGGGTAAGGGTATTCAATAATATGGCACTGAGGAAGTTGTTTGTGCCTTAGAGAGAACAAGTAAGAGGAGACTGGAGGAAATTGCATAATGATGAACTTGAAAATTTGTGTGCCTCAGCAAGAGTTACTTTGCTGATCAAATCAAGGAGAGTGAGGTGAGTGGGGCATGTAGCACATATAGGGAAGAAGAGAACTACATACTGAGTATTGGTGGGAAACCTGAAGGCAAGAGAGCACTTCGAAGATATAGGTCTAGATGGAAGGAAAACAGTGAAGTAGATCTGAAAGTAAGAGGGTGGGAGAGCATGGACTAATTGGTCTGGTTCTGGACAGGGACAAGTGGCAGGTTCTTGTAAGCAAGGTGTGAACCTTCAGGTTCCATAATGTGCAGGGGATTTTCTTGCTAGCTGTGGAACTGTTATTTTCTTAAGGAGGATGTCATTCCATGGTGTTAGTTACATGGCAAAGCATATGCATAAACATTCATTAATATTCCTGGTCATGTGCCATATCCATTACAGTTTTTGTAAAGTTCTGTTAGCCCCCCTTTTTTTCTTGTAACTTTCTGTAGTTATTGGATGTATGTATTGCACTGCCTTGATTCATGCTGCTTATGTTGGTGTGTGTGTGTATATAAAACCCAACTGGCTTATGGATTTTCACATTCTCTGACAGTCATTGTATTGTTGAATAAATGGACATACTAATATAAATGGGATAAGCCAGGTTATAAAACACAGGCCCATATGAACAGTGTTAAAATAAAGTGAAATTAAAATAAAAACGGGCTAACACAACATATAAGAATCTGTTGTACCAAACACCGTAAGTGATGTGATAAGTGTCGGTTATGCATAACCATACAGAATTTGAAACACTAATAAAACATAATTATCCTAGACACATGAAATGCCATACAAATATTTTGGGGTAATAGGTAGAAGACCCTGATGATGAATCCCACTTTTGAAATGTGTCCACCATAACTTAAAAGAGATATAACATATATTTTGAATTTGTATTAAATTGTAAAAAAAAACTGTCCATTTATGGTCACTGGGTGTATTTATTGTCATTGAGTATTTGTAACATTTGTAACCTGTCACAGGAGTCACATTTCAGTTATGATTAGGTGTTTCATGTAGAATCAGAGGGCGAGTGAATTTTTATGTGTAAGTTTAGGAAAATTACTATGTGCAAAGATATGTGTGTTGGTTATTTAACACTTTTATGTGAGAATTATGACCAAAAAGAGCAGGAGTCATAGGACCAGTAAGTAATAATACTGTGAAAAGTTACATGTTCCTTGTTGCTGCCCATGTCCAGGTGAAGTTTCTTTAAGTGCTTTGCCAGAATTGTGGACTTTCCTGCACACTGTTTTAGTGTGGACATATTTTCTCTTCTATTATGTCCTTCTTTACAGCATGGCAGGGTAAAGACAAAGACAAGTGCAGAGAATCAAGAAGCAAAGAGAAATGAAAAAGAAAGGAAATCCAAATTGTACAAAATAGGAATTGAAAAAACCTTCAAAAAGGTACTGCTTAGTGGTAACAACTACCAACAATGAACTGTGACAGCAATGCAAGTTTGTTGTAATGTGGTTCATGACCTGTCTGTGTGAATTGTACATGAGTGTCAATCTCCAATTTTCAGCGCCAAGCAGGAGAATATGATGAAGAAGCTCTTGCAATTTCAGCACAACTGTTGCTAGCCAATCCTGATATTACTACACTGTGGAACATCAGACGGGAAGTTCTCCTTCATTTTAAGGAAGAAGATCAACGGTATAATTGGACTGTTCAGTTGGACAGTTACAGCTGCCATTAATTTTGACTGTTAATCAGCATTTGTGATCAGCATGTTATTATTAATCTCTTAATGGGTAGTGTAGGGTATATTAGGATGGGCACCACAGTGACCCTGCACCTTGACTATTTCTGGTCTTTTGCTCACACTCTTTACTGAATCATTCAGCAGGCCTGCAATTTTTACTAAGTCCAGTTACCTTGCTGACATATGTGTTGACAAAGTCACCTGGTTTCAGGAAATGATGACTAAGGCGCCTAAATCTTAATACTGCCAGTGCTTCACAATCATAAAGAACACATTAGGCCATTTCAAGTGTGTGTTTACCTCTACCACACTGCGGAATGTCTACCAGCCCCAGTTTATGTCCTTTTAAATGGCAGTGCCATGTTAGGAACACTGTCAATATTCTTAGCTGGTTTCTGTTCAGGTTGCATAATTCCTCACCTTTTTTAGCAGATGGTGTTGTAAGAAAGCCCTTAGCCTACCTTCGTCCATGAATGGACTGCCAATAGTCCTCATGTTTCTTGCTCATCCAGTCCCTCATCACTCCTCTAGCAGCCTGTGTAGATATGCCAGTGGCAGGCTCAGGTCCTGTGAGTGGATGGGAGGAGTGTTGTTTAGCTAATTGATCAACTATTTCATTTCCATCAAATCCCCAATATCCTGGCACTCATACCATTTGGATCATGTAATGGTCTACCAATTTCACCAGGGATTGATGACAATCCCAGACTAATTGAAAAGTTATCTAGAGACTCTCAAGGCCCTTAATGGCCACTTGACACTGGGGAAGAATGTAGCTGTTTGTACCTGTGTAGCCCTTCTCTATATGTATTCTCCATTACACAAGCCTAAAAGCCATACTTTAGCCTGGAATTCTGTGGTTTGGAGCCCAAGGCTGAAGTTATGCCCCCTTCTTGAGCCCCATCAGTACACTCCAGCACCACTGCCTTTATTGGTCTTGGACCCATCCATGTAATAGACCGGGCCCCCTTTAATATCTGGTTGGAATGTGTTCTGCCACTCGCACTTGTCAGGGAACTTGACTGTGAATGGCTTGTGGTATGCATATCTTTTTTTCATCTTGTAAGCCCCATTTGTAGGAGGGGTTCATGCTCCATGTCCTAGGATTTTCTAGCATGACCGAAATATGTGGATATAGGTTTCCACTGCTGGCTGCACATTAGTCTGTAGCTCCCTGCCTGCGTGTCTGCCTCAATAATCACACAAGGAGGAGGGAGTTTAGGAGGACCTCCATTGCAGCTCCTGGGGCCATTGTCACCACACCTCTGGTAACCAGACAGGCTAATCTTGTAACATACTGATTTCCATCCTGCTGATCTTGTATCCACCAGACTGTGTAGCCATAGGTCAACATGGGTCTGATTGTCATGAGTTATATTCAGTACTCTACTCTGGGTATCGGACCCAGAGTGCTCCTTTAGAAGTCCAGAAAACCCTGTAAGCCTTATTCATTACATTTTTCAGCTGTTGCTTCCATGTTAATCCTTTGTCCAGAGTAAGTCCCAAGATATTTTACGTAGGTAGTTAGCTGCGTTGTTTTACGGAGAAGGTTGATTCCTTCAAGCCCTTTAAATCACTCTTCCTAGTGAGTGGAATTATTGCTGTCTTATTGCTAGATAACTGAGTTCTATCACATCACTGTTGTAGCACACCCAAAGCCTCCTGAAGCACCTCTAAGATGGGGTTTGGGAATTTTCGCCTATTAGGATAGCAATATCATCTGCATATCCCAGTGTGTAACACCCATTCTCATCAGGTCCTTGGGTCCTGTAATGAGTTTATCCTTAACCAGGCATCACAACAGAGGCAACAGAACCCTCCCATATGGACAGCTGTTGGTCACAGAACCCTCCAGAATTTCTCCAGCAAGTGTGGCTGTAATTTTCCTGCTACCCAGCATGGAGCCAACCCACTGACAAATTGTATACTCAATCCCATGCTTCCAGCTGCTTACATAATAACTTTAAAATGGATACTGTTAAAGACCTCTTCAATACCTAGGAAAGCTCCAAGTACTATTTCACTTTGCTCCACTGCATTCTGTATGTGTGTGGCTGCATTGTGCAGTGCAGTTTCAGTAGACTTACCTGTTTGGGAGGCAAACTGGTTTTGATGTAAGGGGTAAGACCTCAGTATCTCATTCATGTTTGCATACACACCAGTTTTTCTGTTGTCCTCAATACGAAGGGTAATAGATTAATAGGACGATGTGCCTTAGCCTCAAAATAGTTAACCATATTGGGTTGATTGATAAACATCAACTTAACCCATCTCCAAGCTTTGGGTATATACCTTCCTGCCAGACAGGCCCTAAATATGTGGCACAGATAAACCTTTAGTGCTCATTTCCTTGTTGCAGTAATGCTGGCACAATTTTGTCATTCCCTGCCTACGTGAATGGTTTTAACATACTTATCCCTATCATATTTTGGACTCATCGACGGCCTTTTCAGACAGGTCCAAGCTCCCCCTGTTAGTTACACATGATCACAGTTTTGGCTGCCCATGCCTTTCCATTGTGATTTCAGTTGTCTTAGATCCTGAAAAACGAACCCTTTGAAATTCTCCCAGGGTGTCTTTCCTGTTATCAGCCATGAGGTAGTTCAGTGGATCCCACCCTGTTGGTTGACTTGACTGGCCATGATAAATCCTCAGTCCACAGGCAATATTCCCTCCAAGCAGACCATTTGGCCTTTTGGGTTTGTTTATTGTAACAGGTGAGGGCCATCTTATATGACTCCCAATCATCTATCATTTTATCTTGATTAAAAAGCTGTCTTGTTAGAGCCATAAGGTGGCTCAACTCCTTTTTCTGTCAAGGAACCCACCTTAGCCTAGACAGCTGCCTAGCCTGGACAGTTAAGTATGAGGGTATTGCCTGTTGCACCATGTCAGCAGGCAGCTCCACATCTGTTATGACCCCTAGATTTACCTTTAGGTCTTCCTAGTTGGTCTCTTGAGGTTGTGATATATGACCCTGTTCAGTTCCAGGTCATCCACTTGAAATAGTAAGTGTTTGTACTCCTACAAGGAAGTCTTATCAGATACGTGCCGGTTTGACACTAGGTCCCTATCTATTCAGTCTTTGGTCTGAAGTCTGTAACCTCCTTCCTTCTACTAATTGCAAAGGTAGTCCTGTTACCTTTATGAAGAATATTAAATTTTTGACTTACCAAATATACTATTAAGCATTCTCCCTGTGGGTTGATGTCTGTGCTTCCCCATAAAATGTGTGCACTGGACACCCAGTGATGAGCTGCATTTTATTCCTGCTGCAGTAGTCAGTGACTTTCCTTAGTCTTTAATGTCAAATCAGTAAAACACTGGCCCAGTATTTTAAATGTCCTTGTAGGATGAAAGAGAAAACAATATCTCACCATGCCATGACACTTTTACAATTATCTGCATTTATTAATACAGGTGTCTTTCAGAATATTTGTCTAAAGGGTGTTATAGGTATGAGGCTTGTCCAAAAATTAATTCTATTTAAAAATGTCCACATATGAGGGGTGAATTTTTTATGCCTTTACACTTATTTTAGGATTCATTAATTATTTACAAATATCTCCAAGTAGCTGCTCTAATTTTCTTTTTTCTCAGAGTCGTAAAAACGAGCAAATACACATATATAGGCCATTCCAACTAGTCTCGTATCTTGCATGAAGCCTTCTGTAAAATCCATTACCCTTAAACCCTGTTATTTCATCAAGAAATTGCTACTGAAAAGTATCAGTGCAGCAGTTAAAATGGCAATATGTATGTATGTTTGTATGTATGTCTGAGTGCACCCCTTTTCCACTTCATTGTCAGTTGGTCCTCAGAAATGCAGTATAGTGTGACACCTTGGAAGCATGGGGTAGCACACAACCCCACGTTGCCTTCTAGACTTTGTGTGTGTGTGTGTGT
>Ga0131853_10010495_pt1 | contig 16935 bp, 10 predicted proteins | sample TergutLab28metaG_FD_92764 | JGI IMG/M metagenome (GOLD analysis project Ga0131853, IMG submission 92764) | Labiotermes labralis P1 segment gut microbial communities from Petit-Saut dam, French Guiana - Lab288 P1 (version 2) (version 2) | ecosystem: Host-associated > Arthropoda: Insects >...
TTATCACCCGCACAATATTGGGTGAGGAGTACAAATCATTTAGCTCCTCGTTATGCAGTCTCCTCCATTCCCCCGTTACCTCGTCCCTCCTAGGTCCAAATATTCTCCTCAACACCATGTTGGGGGTTTGGTACATAGTGACGTTTATATACACGGTGCTCGGCCCTACCCTGTACCTGACGACGGAAACACCGCTTTTACGAAAATTTGCCTTGTTTGCCGAACTGCAATGTCATTGGACAATGTGGAAAAAAGGTTGCCACAAGTAAAACGAAACTTCTAACAATGGCAAATTATTAATCGCAAAACTTTAGCTATGCTATACGTTTATTTTAAATTCGGTCAAATTATACGGAAGTTTGGCGAAGGCAAGTTAAAGGACCATTAAAAAATGTTTATTGAGCTAATTGGCCAATGGCCGCAGCATATGTCAATAATGTGAATGGGCCGAGGTCAACTGATACCTCATAAATTCTCGACCTTTTTCTTTAAGAGAATGAACTCAAGGGAACCCGCCTATCTGCTGTCATATATGACCATAGAAGAAGGTCTTAGAGATTCGAGGTGCAGTGGTGGTGGCCCTGTCACAAATTACCCAGACGCTGATAGCCTACAGTTGGCGTCCCATTAAAATTTCGCCCGTTCAACCTTCAACTATGAGTGGAAATAAGTTGCCAGATTGTTTATTAAGGTAAGAACCCCAGATAAGCTTTTTGAAGTAAGGCCTGAATTTTTCCACTGCAGATTTCACTTGCTCGCCAAGTAAAGAAACATGCTGTTGCCGGACGTGGAATCTATGAATTGGCTGGGAGATAGTGGCTTTTAAGTGTCGGGGGATCTAGTTTGTGTAAATGTACTGCCTGTGAACGGATGGCTATTTAAAAAATTTCTGGACTTTTTTTTGTAGACTTAGTGTATAGTATCGAGTACTGTATGAAAGTTGTCATTCACAAAACTCCGTGCTGCCGGTCCAATTCTGTTCCTTAGCGCTGCCACCAATATAGAATATGTGTTTCGTATATTTTCTAACTAATAAATATTTAAGGTCGGCATAAATTAATAATAGCTGTCTCTAAGATTCAACTGTTCTGGGATGTGATACTGCCTTGAGTGTTAAATAACCACCAGTGTTTTGGGAGTGTTTGCTGCCCTCGTCTCCAAGGTCTGAGATATCCAAATTTGTTACTTCTTCGGAGGAGTGTGGTGTCTCCATGTTGATAGTCGGAGAGAGTAAATATTGTTGTTAACATCTCGTAGTGCAACAGATAAAACATCAAACGTCGGAACATTTAAACATTTATTGCCAGCGTGATGACAACCTTTAATATAGTAGCATCTAAACTTTCCATTCATTATCTACTGCGTCTTATTCACATAATTTTCTACTGTAATATTTTAAAGGAACTTCGGGAAGCAGTACTAAAAATTTGTGTCCAAATTCAGAAAATTTTTGAATAGGAAATTTATCCAAGGATATCTAAGTGTGTGAAGTTTACTGCGCATTTATTTCATATACGCCTTTTTGGGTGCAGCTAATTTTATACAGATTCCAAAAATATATTGTGCCATTTGTTTGAATTAGAGGCCTTATATTATTATTATAAATGAGTAATATTGCACCGCAGTTTTATCTAACGTGGAAGCAAAGTGTAAAAAAACATTTGGAAATTAATGTTTATAATAATTAAGGTATCAAATATTCCATCTGGTCTTGAAGTAACGTTAACTGCGTAAGAGTCTGGAGTCATTTCAACTCAATGATCCTTCTTTCTCGGAGATGAAAACAAAGGAAGTACCAAGAGGACAAAAACGTTCTAATAAAGTCGATGGCCGAATACTTCACGAATTGACGATATTCTTTGTTGCTTGGTCATGGAGGTAATACATTTAGGCCTATATCTCTGTATGCGTAATTGATATCCTTCTTAGTATGTTTACGTTTGTCTGCTAATGCATTATACTTTTATACGTGTTGGGCTTCCCGAATCATTTTAAAAGTATTTTAATCATATCTCTTTCTTAAAACTCCAAAATTCATCGACTAGGTAGACTATAATCTCGTTTTACTTTAAAAACCCTTAAAACTTACACTGTGTCTTTAAATTAAGAATTTTAATATTTTATATCGCACAAGTGACCTGAAGTAGTAATAAAATGATTTGTATATGAGGATATACCAGCACACTACTGACTTTATAGTGTGAAATGTTTTGAGGTTATGTTCGGGTTTTCAAGGCAATTACTACATGGCAAATTGAGATAGAGCGACTTCCTCTCACATAATAATTTCAACATATATAATTGTCGTGTCATCTGATCACACTCTTCGGGTGAAGCAGTGTCGTTTAATAACGTAAGATTCAAATAACGTTTATGGAAAGCCGACATATGTCACATTTGTTCTTTATTGTCAGTAAAATATTGCACTAAATTTTGTTTGGTTACATCTCTAGATACGATATTTGATCAATCATCCCACAACAGGAAGTGTTTTAATTTCTCTCGTAATCACTAACATTTCGGTTCGCAGCTAACAGCCTGCAGTAATTCACATTACACTAACACAACCAGAAACCCCGAAAAAGCGGTTAACCATCAGGATCTTCAAAGGTGCCTGCAAGGATATCAACACCGTTGACTAGGACAGTAATGTTTCTGGTGGGGGCACAAGAGGTCGTATTACCTCAGCGGTCAAGGTTTCCAATAAGTGGATAAATAATGTTTTAACGTCTTAAAATTTTATGTTTTCTATTTATCCGTAATGACACGTTTATTGATATAATGGCATTCATTTTTACATAGCCAGCGTCTGTAAGTAATAACGTTACTATTCCCCCCTTATCTCTCCCAGTAGGCTTGATATTAAGGTTATGCCACATGTATCTTCTTTCCGTGATGCTTTTGTGAGAACAGCAAAGACCTCAGGGTTTAAAAACTAAAATTGTTGTAGTTGAAAATTTGGTTACCAGAAATATCCCTTCACAGACAAGAACCCTGGATTGTTCCTAGCAACACTTGGTGTAACCTTACAACTGTGTGTACCGTTCATTTTACAGATATTTAGAACGTACAACCAACAAATGCACAATATATGTAATACTTAATTGTATCTAAAAACACCTACATATTTCGATGCCTCAGTGCATCATATTCGGAGTGACCTTCCCTTATACCAAAGTTACATGCCAGTTAAAACACAGTATATTAGTACATAAAATGGTAGGCAGAATATCATAACCAAGTAATTAATATACAGTCGATGTCACTTTGTCACATGTAAGATTATAATAATATAAACTGAGATTATAAAATGAGGTTTCAATAACATACATTAGGATGGTACAGTTCTGGAAGCGATTACTTGAAATAATCATACAATCGTATCATAATATAGTCCAAGCCAAGCCAAGCCAAGCCAAGCCAAGCCGGGCAAAGACAAAGTGTTAACTGGGGGGTGGAGACTTGCGCGAAGCTGTCCCCCTGTCTGTTAGCCATTCCTGCGTTTGAACGCATTGCTAGGCTCAGTACAAAACACCTGAAATCTAACAGGGATATATGGCTGTGATAACAATTTTGAAGTTAGGCTGAGGGCCGTGACTGATGGTGCCAAAGACTAGGGCTTAGGTTGGCCTGGGCTAAGTGTGGGAGGGATACGCTTTGGTTGGTTGGCTGTCTGGGTTCCGAGCCCAGACTGGCTCTGTCACATACTGGAGTTACGCGACGTTTGTCAGGCGCTTGGGTGAAGCCGCCGCGCCTGGGGGAGGGGAGTGCGAGCCGTGGCCCGACTTTGCATCGAATACCCTGACATTTGCCTTACAACTGAGGAAAATCAAGGAAAGCCTCAGTCAGGGGAACCGAATGGCCCTCGGATGTTCGGCGCCGAACGCGATTCCTTCTGTCGACTTGGCCATCGCGGGCGATGGCCTCGACTGGCCTGATGTCCCCTGCCACCCTTGGCTTTCGCGTCAGGCGACGGGTTAAACCTTCGTTCAGCTTAAGTATCTGCCGAGTTGCCGTACTAAGGGGTTCTCTACATCAGCTAACCTTGAGTCAAGGCTCTCTCTCAGGTCTCTGATGTGGTCAGAAACAGCGGAACGCCCAGATCCTCGTGTATCTGTCTGTTACTTACGTACCAAGGGGCACCAGTTGCGAGGCGAAGACACTTGGATTGTAACACCCGTAACTTCCGAACATGGGAACGGGCAGCGGACCTCCACGCGGGGCAGGCATATTCCATCAGTGGCCGGATGAGCTGCGTATATGGCAGGACTCCGTTCCTGACAGATAGATCACTCTTCCTATCCAGGAGGGAGCCCAGCATACCCATCCATTGAGCAGTCCTCTTTCTGACCTGGGCGATGTGAGGCGACCAGGTGAGTCGTGTATCTAGGGTCACCCCCAGATAACGAGTAGTGTCGACCCATTCGATTGGTTCCCCAAATAGTGTTATTGGTCGGGGCTGGATAAAGCGCTGTCCGGCACGCGCGAAGATTATCGCGGTGCTCTAAGAGACATTAATGGCGATTCTCCATTCACTCAATCACCGTTGAAGGTCGTTGAGTTATGACTCCAGGTAGCTGATACGCAACGTCGGCTTGCGGAACGTGGTTATGATGGCCGTGTCGTCCGCGTAGAGGGCCAACTCGACGTGGTGCAGGGTTGGAGGTATGTCGTTGACATACAGACTGAAGAGGGCAGGGGAGATCAATCCTTCCTGAGGTATCCCAGCCAGCATGCCTCGACGAGATGACGTGGCCGTCTGAAAGGACGTTTGAATGTCCGATCCCTGAGGTAGGATGAGATTGTATGGACTATGTGCCGGTGAGCCTCTATTCGCCGAAATTCCTTGTTATTCTTTCAACGAGGCGGGCCAGCTGCAAGGACGTGCTATTTCTGGGTCTGAACCCAAGCTGCTCGCCTCGCATCAGTTCGCGTTCGTTTACTAGATGTAAGATCCTAGCTAGTAGGATCTTTTCAAATAATTTAGCATTCGTTTCCAAGAGACTAATGGGCCGATAGAAAGAGGACAGTGCTGGATCCTTCCTCGGTGTAAGGATAGAGATCACTCGAGCGTGCTTCCGCGTTTGGGGAAATTGATGAGTGCGGAGAACCGCGTTGAAGATAGGCCGAGGAGGGAAACCGCTCGTTTTGGAAGGTGCTTCAATGTCCTGTTCGGTATACCGTTCGGGCCCGGAACCCTGCTTAACTTGAGACCCCTGATGGCTTCGTGAACCTCGTCAGGGGTGGTTAACTAGCGGTTCGCTGGTGGGGCTTAAGAAGTAAGACCTCAGCGCCACGTCAACAGTCTCAATAAATGCCTGGATCGAAGGATCGGTCGCCGGCTGAAACTGAGCCTCCAGATTGTCTGCAAGGACTACGGCTTTCTCAGAGTCTGAGAGAGCGATTCCCCCTGGGTTGACCAGGGAGGAGATAGAGTAGGAAATCTCATCACCCGCATGGTTATCCTCCACAGCGATTGGTCTTCAGGATCGAGGGATTCGAATGTAGCGCTCCACTGGTCTTTCTCCACTCTTTGAGCCGGCGGGTCACCGACCTCTGCAGGCGGTTGACCTCGGCTTTCAGAGCGGGGTCCCTGGCGATATGCCACTGTCTCCGCCACCGGGTTTTCAGGCGTATCTCATCCTGAATGCCGGCCATTATCGGAGGCCGTGGGTCGTCACGCAGGCGACGCTTGGGTGTTGACGCTGCCAGGGCTTTCAGAACGGCGGCAGAGAAGTTATCAACGAATGTGTCGATTGCCATCTCGTTTTCCAATTCCGGATAGAATGGAATTAGTTCTTCCAAGTGAGTTTGGAAGTTGGCCCAGTCAGTGCGCCTGAAGTCAGGGCGATCCCGTGGGTGGTGAAAGGATGAGCGACACGAAGTGTCAATGGGAAACCGGGAGGTGGTCCGAGCTTACTGCGGAGCACGAAGTCAGATACACCGGGAATGAGAGGCTCTAGGTTATCACGATGTCCAGGTCATCGGGAGTAACCGAGGGGTTGTATGTGTTGATGGTTGGGGAGTCCAGTCCAAAGATCAGACAGGAGTTCTCGTCGACATAATCACGTAGGAGTTTCCCCGTCTTATGTTCAGCCGCGAGTTCCAATCCAAGTGTTTGGCGTTTATGTCTCCAGCCATCAAGACCGGCAATCTCCCGCCGAAACACGCGGTAAGACCCGCTCCGATCAGCGGGTGTTAATGCGAAAATTAAGCCGCAAGGATTAACACCGGTTTGCCGGCCATTATAACGTGGATGGCTGTAGCCTTCAAGTGGGCCAGGTCTTGAACGGGCACTGAGTGGTGGACTATACAACAGCGGACCACGATGGATGTTCCGTCCCTCAGCTATCGGTCTGTGCGGTGGCGGAAGGCTTAAGGAATGTTTCATTTAAGAGAAAAATATCGACCCCACGCTGGCTGAGAAAACGCTCCAATTCAAGCTTCCTGATGCGTACTCCGTCCGCATTGCAGCAGGCGAGGCGCAGTACTTTACACTGCTCTGCCCTCCTAGGGAATGCTGCCATATTCGGTTACTAAAAGAATGACGGTCTTCAGGACAGTGCGAGGACGAACTGCCCCTTTGGGGAGGGAAGAGATGGACGCGAGGAAACGACGAGTCAGCTCCACACGTGCATGGAAGGGAAGGTGATCGAGGAGATCTGAGATTTCCTCGAGTTGGGAGGTAGGACTTTGGGTGGGGACCACCAGGCTTGGGTGTTGTGGGTCTGGCGGCCGCGGTTTTGACACTCGGGGCTGCTTTCTTCTTAGACTTTCAGAAGCCCGGTTAGGGGCTGATGTGGACTTGAGCTCAGGTTTTTCAGGCCTGGCCGTCTCCGTGGTGGCGGTCACTATAGGCTTCTCGGGCGCCTACGTGACCTTCTGAGGAGAGGGATTAGGATTTGGGTTGGTGGGTGGATTCGTGGTAGCCTTGACGACACATCCCCGTCGGTGGACGTGATTGCACCCTTTGCCCAGGTCTATCTGCTCGGCCGAGGGACCGGCCCGCTGAGCTTTAGGAGCGGCAGGTTGGCCTTTGGCGACGCTCTTTCGGCTGCGTTCGGACGCTTCCTTTGCAAGAGCCACTTTCTCTTCCTTCCACTTCACACAGCTACGGTAGTTCGTTGTGCGGTTTCCCCCACAGCCACAGCACTTAGGCTGTTCTCGTGGGGTAGAGCATCCACCGGAGAGGTGGGAACCCCCACAAGCGACGCACCGGGTTGCGTAGCCGCAGTCAAGCTGCGTGTGGCCGAAGCGCTGGCAGCGCTTGCATTGCAGCGGGCTTTTGGAGCCATATACGACTCCACCGACACTCGCAAGCCGCAGAGTTCGATGAGCGATCGCACGTTTTATACGTCAGGCCGTCGCGCCACTGACACAATGAAGTGGGGGGTGGGAGGGCAATCCTTGGCGGGGTCCGGATCGAGGCGGACGGATCGCAGCTGCGTGACTCCCTATACACTTTTGTCAGGGATTCTATCTCCTGTCTGACGACGCTCTCAGGCTTACCTCTACCCAGGTTCTTCATCAGAAGTCGCTCACAGCGGTCCTTTGGGAGCGTGAAGGTGTGGAAACTCACACCGTTTTTTCAATCAAGGGACCACAGCGCACTGACGGCGGCTCTCAACCCGTCGGCGGTTGATGGGACGACCGTCAACTTGTCGCCCTTTAGTTGGGCCATCAGACCGCCAGGGCAGGATGCCCGCTACCGGGCCAGGAAGGAATGGGTGTGGCGAACACCTGAAATAAAAATGTGCGTCTTGTTCGGACGCTTTTCTGCTGGTAGGCAGGCTTTGGCCACTTGGGCTTTTGAAGTGCTGCCATTTGGCATGCCGCTCAGAGGCCCGGACATGTCGCGAGACATGCGCCTATTGGTTGTCTCCATTGAGTCACCGGGTTCGGATGGGTCCGAATCCATGGCTGTGGGCTTGAGCAGCCCACTTGGCTGAGACGGATCGACGGGCCCGGCCAATATAACCGCGTACGTTGCCCCTCCCACGGATGGTCGGAGTTGCCGGCTGCCGGCAGCAGCTTGTTCGCCCCTGACTATTGAGTTCGCGGGGAGAGGCACGGACGTAGCACCAGGTGCTGGACGCCTGTTGGCGGGCTCCATAGAGTCGCCCGAGCTTGCTAGCTCGTTGGCTTTTCCTTTGCCCGCGAGCTGTTGGGAAGCTCTGGTCCCACTTCCTGATGTGATGCTGCGTTTCCCAGCAGGCACCGCTGGTTTTTTCTTCTTCCTCCGCGCCATTGTCAGCCTCAACTCCTTGAGAAGGGCCGGCGAAACCTGTAAAGTAGAAATAGCCTCCATAAAGGCTAACTCTTCCTGCCTCAGCATGATGCTTGGGCAGGAGCATTCGAAAGGTCTTCCTCTTCCTCCTCCGCTGTAGCTCTGCTGGTGTCTAAATGCAGAAACCAGCTCAGTCAATAACCTGTTTCACCAGTCAGCCCAGGCAGGCAGGTATCACGATCCTCTGTCACTCACTACACAGCTCACTCGACTGACCGACTGTCACTCATTCCAGTCACTCAACTCACTCCCCACCACCCACTCCGACATCATAATACAGTGATCGTGTGTGGTGGCCTTATATACAGTCAGTAATATTCGCGACTGTATCATTTGAGAATCTGAGCCGTGCAATTGTGAAGTTCCTAGTACGAAGGCCTTCGGTAACTGCATTTTAACTGGCAAGCTTCTTTGTTGCTACTGAAGGACTCCCTGATGATGATGCATTGAGGCGCCGAAACATGTAAAATTAAGTTCTAAATATATTGTGCATTTGTTGGTTATACGTTACAAATACTTGGTATAAGGTTCAAAACACATTTTAAGCATTTTAAGCGTGTATACAGAATTTGTCTGGAAAAAGGCAATTACAGGTTTTCGCTGGGAAGGTGAAGACTGCGGTTCTAACTATAAACGAAACTCCAAAGTTAGAGCGGGCGTTGTTGTTGGTCCACAATGTTTGACTCAATACAGTAGGTGCATACAAGAAAAAACAGATGTTTTGGATATGCCGAAAAACAGAACAGAAAATCTACATGCACTTACGCAGTTCCTAACAAAGGCAACTCATTGAACACTGCTGACATTTTATTTCAGCCACTGTTGTTTGCTACTTTGTTGTTGTTTGATTACAGTTACTTACAGTTTCCACAGTAAACCATAAATGTGAAGAAATTTGAGAATTTATGTCTTATTAGATTTAAGTAGGCCTACATTTTCTAAATCGACATGTAAACCAGCAGTACGTGGTAATCGGAGTGAGTATTAGTATTGCAGACTTGAGGGTCATGTTGTGCAGGTAAAATGTTTTGATGTCTCGTACATTAATATCCTCAATATTTGATTCTATCAGATGCATATATTGCAGAAGATGGGCTCCCTTCCGTCTGGTTAAATATTCACCACAGCGAAATAACAATTCAGTTAAAAGGTACAGATGAGGTGTAAAGAAATGTCAGTTAGCCCAACCCGATTTGATAACTTAGTAAGACAGCTATACACTTCGGCATGCACTGTATAGTAGGTTATCAGCAGGCTTATATAAAAAATGTACGGAGGGAATTTAGTACTAGTCAAGATATGATTCGTTTACAAATGACATAAGTTCACAGCCCTTTCAAATTTTACATTCCCCAAAGTGCAACCGTTACAGTCTTGTAAAATATTTTAAAGACAAGTTTCTCTTTTTCAGATTGTTTGTTGAAGTTCTACGTTAATTTCAATCTGTTGGGTGGAAACGTATTGTAAAGAAAATAAATCGCTTTACTGGTCCTTGTAAAGTAATTCTTTTTTGTTAGAAGTCAATTGAGACGAAACTAAATGCTATTCACTTCTCGCTCACATAAACTAACAAAAAGGCACAGCATCAATTTAATTAATTAGTCCTCTAGAAAAATGACAGACGTAAAAATTTGTCGAACTACTTTAAAAGAATCATAATCACATACGTGAATAAATGTTGATCAGATCAAAGTCGGGAAATCGCTCTTTGGTATTTAAAATGGAAGAAATTGCGGAGAATTGTAATTTGGCCTCGCATATTAAGGGAAGAACGTAGTTTGAGAATATTGATGAAGGTGTTTGGATGTAAGAGGGTGGACGTTAGTGTATATTGGCGTGATGAAATGCAACAGAATGGTATGGGAGGGGCATCTGACATATTGGGGGGGGGGGCGAAGAGAAATACAGGTGGGGTTTTGGGGGAGACCTGTACGAAAAGAAATACTTGGAAAATATAGGCGTATACTTACTCCATGGTGCAGAGTCGTTCTTGAGCAGCTAACTGGTTTGCAGCTAGTCAAGAAATTCCCCGCATTTCACGGAACCCGAAGGTTCATTACCGCACTCACAAGCGTCCGCCACTTGTCTCTATCCAGGCCAGTCCAGTCCATATACCCACATCCCACCTCCTGGAGATCCATCCTAATATTATCCACCCATCTACGCCGAGGTCTCCCCACTGGTTTCTTTCCCTCCGGTTTCCCCACCAAGATCCTATACACCCCCCTCTCCTCACTCATACGCTCCACATGCCCAGCCCATCTCATTCTTCTCGATTTTATCACCCGCACAATATTGGGTGAGGAGTACAAATCATTTAGGTTATGTGTGAGGAAAATAATAAAATGAGTCTTAAAGTATTGGGATGGGATGGCGCGGACTGGAATAATCCTGCTCATTATTGGGAAATGCGGCGAACTTTTCTAGCTACAATAATAAACCTTTTTATTCAATAAAATTCGGGTAATTCTTTTTTGACTGAATTGAAGTCCTGTTAGCTTGTCAAGAAGGAAGTTAGGTATTTAGTCATTATAGCGTAAAGCTACAATTATCTTATATTTTACTTAAGTAAGAATTCTACCAATCCTTGTAGTTATATTGTTCAGTGTAGATTCTACATATTCCATTTAGATTATTTGGTACTTGTGTAGTTCTGTAGCATGTAACGACAGTAACACAACGAATGCACTACACATGTTATGCACTTCAGACACATCTCTAGTTCTAATGAAATTTTGTTTTTCTTCGAAACGGAATTTTGTCTTCAACAATCCGGACGGTTGCTTACTGTAGGCACGCACACCTAACTGCCTATAATCAGCTAATAATCATTTGAATACTTTCACAGCCAGATGAAGCAGTTTAAAAAGTATTGATTTTCGTTCATCCTATACGATTTGACATACATTTTTAAGCAGATGTAATGTATTAAACGCCGGTCCAGTTGCCGCGCGGTCTAAGGCGTAGGTCTTGCCGCCGCTTGCCTGCTGAGATTGTGGGTTCGAGTCCCACAGGGGGCATGAATGTCTGTCTGTTGTGCTGTGTGTTGGTCAGGTACAGGTCTCTGCGACGAGCTGATCTCTCATCCAGAGGAGCTTAGCGATTTTGTGTGTCGTTGTGTGCGATCTACAAACATCAAGAATGAGCACGCCATTGCCCGCTTTGGGCCGCAGCGCCATAACAATTTAACGCATTGAATTTCGATATGCACAATGGAGAAATTCCACGAAGGTACTCAGTTAAGACGAGCTATGTGCGACAAGATCGAAAAAGCCTGATGGGGAATTTCATGTAGAATAAATTAAGGTCTCTCTGTCACAAACGGAATTTTTCCCCCCATACTAAATGTTACAGAATTACATTCAGTAATTTCGACGATAGAAACACGCCTAGAAGTAACCAGACCCACAGGTGCATGCGACGAAAATAGAGATATGGTAATATTGGACTGCACTGAAATTTGGACAGTCTTGATTTAGGATAACTCTTTATGTATGACATACTCGGGGAGATGTGTGAGTGTCTGTTGCATCACACACACACACACACACATTCTCTTCCCTTCTCATGCAGTAGCTGGAGATAGTTCTTTTAATTTGTCCTTCAGCCTCACTTTACTGACTGCCTTAGATTCAAGTAGAAGCCTTCGCGTGTAACACGCATTTGTTTCGCATATTGAAAATTCCATTATCAGATTCCGGATACCAATTACACTTCGCTATTTTATGGCTTTGTTTAAACCTTCCAAATGACTGTAGAGCTGTATGCAATGCAAGGTCGAAAAATGCACCTGCCAACACTCCCTGACCCTAAATTCTAGTAAACACCGTTAATCATTGATAGTGTCTGGTCCTTGTGTCTCACAACGTAGTGTTTAAAAGCCGTTCAAAGTGTCGTGTTTGTAGAGAGAGAGAGAGGAGAAAGGTGCTGTATTTAAAACGCTGTCCGCCATTCAGTCCCAGCAGGAGATGAATGACATGAATTATACCGGGGTGATGATAAGTCCTTAGCCCGACCAGGAAGGAAACAAGCACGGAAGCATGTCAGGGACGTGCGCGATTTCAGCAACATCGAGACGTGAGCTGTCATCAAATTTCTTTTCCTACAAAACCAGGCGCCGAAGGAAATTCACGCCATTCTGATAGAAATATTAACTTGTTTCCTTCCTGGTCGGGCTAAGGTCTTAACAGCACCGCTGTAGAGCACTGGTAGAACAAGGAAATTCCATTTATTCGGGAAACTTGCCTTCGTGTATGCGACAAAATACGAATGTGGCCTGGAATTGAATTAGAGCCTTTACGGTGAGATGCGGGCGACTAACAGCAAGAAATAAAATTGTCAGTGGTTAAAAAGTAGGATCGTCATTGATACTATTTCCGTGGAGTCGGACGGAAGGGGAGAAAAGTCGGAAATGCATGGGCCATGTTTACGACTCACACATACTGTATGTACAGTACTTTTAGTGCTGTGGAATAGAGAACCTGTGCCTGGACTCTTGTACCATAGGTGCCCGGTTCGAATCTCCAAGAAAACAAGAGGGACTTTCGTAGTTTTTCTCAGTCACTACAATCGTATAGTGGTATATTTACCTCAAAATTCGTACCAACTCCACCCAAATTCTTGCCTAATTAATATACTCGTAAAATAAAAATCACTCAACAGTTAAAAGAAAACTTGATTTAAAGTTTAATTCCTCTAATATTAAAACTTAAATGGAGTTTGGTATTGCTGTGACCAATTTGCGGTGTTGTTATTGTTAGTTTAGGCTAGGTTATATTATATGTGAAAGAGAGATAAACATGTTCTTTTTTATTTTTCTTCCCAGCCGTGTGTAAGTCGATATCGCTTTTATATTTCTGTCATTCGAATCACACAGCATAATATAAAAAAAAAACTAAATGTATTGTCTTTCAAGGACGTAAGATGAGAAGTTTCTTAAGTCCCGCCAGGCCTTTTTAAAAACTCGTGGTTTTGAATTAAATCCTCATAAAAATGTGTCGGGTGGATCTTATGCGGCAGACAGGTAGAGGCGGGGGGAGCTTCCAGCGATCAGCCGTAAGATTGTGGAAAGGAATTCTTTTCCACGAACAACTTTCAGGCTGTTAGAATTACCGTCCAGCCGTGTTTTCGGAACTAAAAAGAATGACACTACAGGCCCACTCTGCAGTATACTGTCCTGTATATACCTGATATATTGCAGTAATATTCTATTTTTCGTTTCATACTACTGAAAACTTGGAATGAGAATTAGGGTTTGTTGTTATATTGTCATATTCGGTGGGCAATGGGAGAACGTTCTCTGGAAGTAAAGCAGACGGCGCGTGAAGCTGACCACTTTCTTACAGCACTGAGGCTTAAAAGGGTGGAGCTATGCGACCGTTTCTCCGTATGCTTTCATGCTTCCACAGTAACGTCTGCGCCTTATGCTTGTTTATTTACCTGCTAAGGAACGTAATTGATTCGGTCAAAATATTTATTGATTTACTGAACTTGTTTAAATAAGCTAATATTTTACTTAATATTTCTGTGTTTTAGCAAACGAAATGCACTGATTACAATAAAATGTATAAAAAAACACTTCATATTAGGTACAAACTACTACGTGTTTCGGCACCAATAGGCCATCCTCAGGGAGTTTAATAACAACGAAGGATCTTAATTCCAACACACAATTCAGGTACGATCCTACTCCATAAGGACGGCACCTTGGTGCTGAAACATGTAGGAGCTGTACTCTATATGAAACGTATTTTATGTTTGATTGTAATTCAAAAAGTGTATTTTGTGTGTTCAAATACTGAATGCAAAAAATGCGCAGTATGAATAACATAAAATTATTTAATTCTGTTTTGTCATTTTGCACCACAAGAACTTTTTCCACTTAGACACCGATCAAATGCACCTGTAGCAACTTTATTATCACTGGACACTTACCGCATCCTTCAACTGAAGTGTACATAACAACATACACGTTATGGAGAAGCTGACTACCAATCTAAACCGTTTGCAGTCATGTGCAAACCACCGTGCTGAATTTTATGATACTATTGAACAAAGTCTTGATTTATTATCCGGCTTAAAATAATACCTTAGGCTATCCAAGTGTTAAATGTGAGCATATTTTGACTCTGGGTAAATGACCAACTTGATGCACAATTACATTATATAATACCGTTATTATTGTAATCCTCTACATGTTTCGAGCACCTCTCTGCTCATCATCAGGAGGTCAAATTGCATTAATACAGCATCTGGTATAGTATTCTCTGCAAGTGGCCGTCCGGTGTTCAGGTTGACAAGAAGTTCCTTCTCAACCTGCACACCGGACGGTCACGTGCAGAGAATACTATACCAGATGCTGTATTAATACAATTTGACCTCCTGATGATGAGCACAGAGTTGCTCGAAACACGTAGAGGATTATAATAATAAAGGTATTATATAATGTAATTGTGCATCAAGTTGGTCATTTACCCAGAGCCTTACCAGCATGCATGGTCAGCGAAACGTAAAATTCAGTGAGCATATTGTGTTATTGACTAGGCAGCAGGCTGGACGACCAAGCAGCCGGGATTCAGTTCACGACAGAAGCAGTAGTATCGCTCTTCCACAGAAGCAAGACCGGTTGTATACCCCACTCACCCTCTGTTCAGTAGATATCAGGGGCACTTCCCTGAGCGGAAAAGTATTGTCGAGGTTAAGAACGCGTGGCCCTATATACCCACTGCCCCCTTCTCCGTCATGGCGTAATGCTTGATTAAGTACGAGACACTTTACCTTTGCCTTTTCCTTTCTATATGCAGCATAAAAACAAAATTTTACTATTGCATTTTTGCGATCTTATTTCATGTTCTTAGGCACATCTGAATTTGACCCTGTGATTAATTAATCACCACGACACGAAGACGTGAGTAGGAGTACTGTTATAGCCACGCACATCTTTAACCCAGACATTAGTTGGTGTCCCAGATACATAAGAGACAATAGCTGCCGGTATGCGTACAGTTGGTAGCTGGGTGGCCACTAGGCCCGGTTTGGGAGTTATACTCGTAAAGACGAAAACATCTGTGCACCTGGGGGGGGGGATCGGTTTCTGGCTCCTTGCACGTCTAGACAGTTACACAATCACTATACTGACTGAGCTATTTATGCTATTCATCTTTTCGATGGTCGGCCGAAAGACTGGATATACACATTTTCTGATGGTCCCCGCAGGCTGCCTAAGAGCACTGTAATGAAGCCACTTAGAACTCATTTCTAAATTTTATTACATCTTGTAGGAGTAGGTCACTGCATGGGCAACAGTGTTAAAAAACCCATTACAGCACCTGCGTGGGCCTCAGTAAATGTGCTGTGGCTAACGAAGTTCCCAACTTTGTAAATAACAAACCTAAGGTTCAGTGAAATGTTTGCTCCTCTTATGTGTGAGTCAAGTAATTTATTCTTATGTGTTAAAGACCGATACTTACTTACTTACTTACTTCATGGTGCAGAGTCCTTCTTGAGAAGCTAACTGGTTTGCAGCTAGTCAAGAAACTCCCCGCATTTCACGGAACCCGAAGGTTCATTACCGCACTCACAAGCGTCCGTCACCTGTCCCTATCCTGGGCCAGCCCAATCCAGTCCATATACCCACATCCCACCTCCTGGAGACCCATCCTAATATTATCCACCCATCTACACCTAGGTCTCCCCAGTGGTCTCCTTCCCTCTGGTTTCCCCACGAAGAACCTATACACCCCCTCTCCTCACCCATACGCGCCACATGCCCAGCCCATCTTATTCTTCTCGATTTTATCACCCGCACAATATTGGGTGAGGAGTACAGATCACTTAGCTCCTCGTTATGCAATCCCCTCCATTCCCCCGTTACCTCGTCCCTCCTAGGTCCAAATATTCTCCTCAACACCATGTTCTCAAACACCCTCAGCTTCCTTTCCTTCCGCAATGTCAGCGACCAAGTTCCACACCCATACAAAACTGGTAAAGACCGATACCTTCTATTTTGTATTTTATCTTTTATTTTTAGCGGTCACAGTTGTTTGTGGATACAAATACACCAACACACCAACATGCTGAAGCAATAAAGGCCAGTGAAACTCACCCATGTTTCGGTCGGTATTGAATCTCGGTCTTTCGAGATAATGTTAACTAATTAACACCACCAGCAACCCCATCGAAATATCTTACCAACACTTTTCGAGTCCGCTGTCGGTGCTTACTCTCAGAAGCTTCTTCAGTGACTGTAAGTTGTAAGAACACATCAGTGGAGTGATTATCCGTGGAAATAATACCGGTAAATGGGAGTTACAAATATTCCTGTTGAAACTTTTTCGTACAAATTTGTGTAGAAAATCAAATCGCATTTCATGCTCAGTAACTTTCTTGTTTCGAAAATCGTGCCGTTTATGAGATAATGTGGAAAAATATTGTAGAACCGGTCAGGCCCCAGATTACATTACGGCGCATGCTAACTGCATACTGGATACATAAGGCTACAAACACACATTTGGAATATGTAATACTTATAATAATAATAATAATAATAATATTTATTAACTGCAATTGGGTTGTCACCCGGTGGCAGTACACATTTACACACAAGAACAACATAGAACAACACAATTAACCAATGACAACACACAAAA
>Ga0131853_10010496_pt1 | contig 16934 bp, 16 predicted proteins | sample TergutLab28metaG_FD_92764 | JGI IMG/M metagenome (GOLD analysis project Ga0131853, IMG submission 92764) | Labiotermes labralis P1 segment gut microbial communities from Petit-Saut dam, French Guiana - Lab288 P1 (version 2) (version 2) | ecosystem: Host-associated > Arthropoda: Insects >...
CACTCCACCATTGTTTATAATTGTTTTAGCCGAGCCGATATTATTTTTATCGCAAGTTATCAAAGCCCTTTCAATACCTAATTCTTTAGCAATAGGCAAAGCCATTTCAAGCATTTTTGTGGCATAGCCCTTCTGCCTTTCAGATGGCCTAATCCCGTAACCAATATGTCCGCCCCTTCTTAGAAGTGTCTTATTAAGCTTATACCTAATATTAACATCACCAAAAATCTTGCCCGCATCATCAACTAAAAAGTATGTGCTTGCCTTAACTAACCCAGAACCTGGCTCGGTTTCAAAACGATGTACTATTTCAAGCCATTCTTCATAAGATTTGCTAAATGGCGGAAATATAGATTCATCGCCATCGCCACTTTCTTTTATATAATCTAAAACCGCCTCTTTCATAGAAAACGTAGGTTTAACCAGCTTCATGCTTCTCACCTCACAAGCGTTGTTATTACTCCTGCACTAAACAGTAGACAAAAATTTGCTAAGGATTTTTGTACCAGACATAGGAAGCGACGACGCATGTCCGAAGACACGCTAGGAGGAGCTAAAGACGGCATGGTGCAAAAAGACCGCAAAGTTTGTCTGATGTTTAGTTCAGGGGGAATAAATCCAATATCTTTGCGTAATTTTGCCATCCACTTCTATTTCATTTTCCAAAACTCCGCTATTATTTATAATCGTTTTTGCTGAAGCCACATTATCTTTATCACAAGTTATCAAAGCTCTTTCAATACCTAATTCTTTAGCAATAGGCAAAGCCATTTCAAGCATTTTAGTGGCATACCCCTTCTGCCTTTCAGATGGCCTAATTCCATACCCAATATGTCCGCCAACTTTTTTTAGATATTCGTTAAGCTCGTGCCTAATATTAATAGCCCCTAAAACCCTGTCAGAATCGTCAACCAAAAGATACGTGCTCGCAGGAACTAAGCCAGAATCTGGCTCAGTTTCAAAGCGATATGTCATATCAAGCCATTCTTCGTAAGATTTTCCGAAAAGGCACACAGCATATGGAGTAACATTTTTTTCGCTCCCATGCTCATCAACACATTCTTTTAAGTAATCTAAAAATTCCTCTTTCATGGAAATCGTTGGTTTTACTAGCTTCATATCATCTTCCCCATTCATAATTCTCGTTAAGCTCTAAAAACAAGGCATTATAGAAATCTTCTGCACTTTTTTGCCGCTTCAATGCAATTTCTTTGGCTTTCTCTGTAAAAAACAAATCGTAAACCTTCTTTAGCTTATAATTATATTCCTTAAAAAATTCTGAAAGTTCTAAACCCTCTTGACCTTGATATACAAGGGTTCTCGCTACTCCAATAGCACCAGCCGCCTCCAGCTTATCAGAGTCAAACAGAATTTTCGCTTCGATACTTTCAGGCATATTATCACCCCTGTACCTATGCGAAGAAATACACTCTTTTACATGCAATGCCTTACTTTTTCCCCAATTATTTGCCAAAAGAAAATTATATGCCATTTCGCCACCTAGCTCTGCATGACAAATTTTAGGATTTTCGGCTTGCTCGCCCCTTGCTATATCGTGAAGCAAACATGCTGCAATTAATACATCTAAATCAACATCCCCAAAAGATTTTGCTATAAATATTGCAGAATTTAAAACTCTGTACATATGGTTTTTGTCATGTGCACTATCCTTCGCTTGCTCCAACATATAGTTTTCAAGCACTTCAAAGTCTTTTTTAGTCATCTACGTACTTCACCTTTTTCATTTTTTTGCGTTTGCATGGATTGCTCCTCGCACGAAGTTCGTGGATTCCACAACGACAGTGCCCTCGCAATTACGATAGATAGTTGCTACAAAACCCTTAAAAATCAGGTTTTTTGCTACTATCCACCATTCCACAATACTAGTATAACACAAAAGTTACCCTCAAAAGTCTCAAATTTGTTTCAAATGATAAACAAAACCTATAACACATGCTGTAAGTGTGTAAATAACACTACTAACGCTTATTTGGCGTAATTAATTTTATCAACTTCCACAGTATACGGCTCAAGCTGAGTAACATTGCTTGGGCAACCGCAATCTTCATCTTCTAAAATCGTTATTTCATCTTTGATGTCAGCTAAGAGCATCCCGCTTAATTTTGCAGACCTCTTAAGCTCGTCGAATGTATCGTAGTTCAAACCGCTTTCCCACGGACGCTTGCAGTCATCGCTAACGAAAAAAACAGTGTCAAAGAAAACGTTTTTTCGCTTATTATAATCGCTTGCAATTCCAATACGATATATATTATCATTGTACGATATTTTCAAGTTCAGTACAGGTGCATCAATATCAAGGAGGCTCTGTATGAGTTCGAAAATCACTGACACAGGAACGATTGCTACTTTTATAGTTTTTTGCTTTTTCCAAAACAAACCTTTCCACCTACTCATTATATAAATTTTGTTCACATCCCGCAATAGTTGCAGTGCATAAGATGTGCTCTTTGCGTTATTGACTAAGCAATGGTTTGTTCAGCAAGCTCTATGCATTATTTCTACCGTTAGAAAATGATACACTAGTTAAAAAGCGTGTACTTAGCTACAACCCGTAGTCGAGCCGCACTCTGTACAAACTTTACATGTACCATTTCTCACCAATTTAGGCGACTGACATGTATGGCACACTTCCCCATGAATAAAGTCATTTTCTGTATAGTTTTTGCTCATAATTTCTCTAACCATTTCGGCACCTTCTGGTTTAACTTGGCAATATGTGTAATCTCCAAGCTCTATATCAATAATCTTGCTAATTAAATCTGAAATAGAATCAACAGATTTGATATAAGGATGCCCCGTTACAAAGCCCGATGGCTCGTACTTTTGCCCTCTAAACATTCTAGCAATATCATGTGCCGAAACGCCGTATTGCAGCATTTCTGAGAGCATTGTCGAAACACTATCAAGAAGCCCTTTCGTTAAAGACCCCTGCCTGCCGCTTGAAACATAAATTTCGCCTAGCCTGCCGTCTTCATAAAAAGATGTTGTAATATATAGCTTTAATCCGTTTATAGCCGCTTCATGAACGCGTGCGGTTCTAATGCCCTGCGGCTTAACTCTTAAAGGTTTGCCTGAAAAGCTGCCTCTTTTAGCCATATCTAAAAGCTGGTGATAGCCATAGCTTTCAAGTTTTTTGCTGTCAGTTGCATCCTCCGCTGTTGTGTTAAGCGGCTGACTTGCTTTACATCCATCACGATATAACGCAATTGCCTTAACACCAAGCTCCCAAGCCATGTAATATATATCTTTAATTTCTTCAACCGTTGCTTCTCTAGGCAAATTAACTGTTTTAGAAATGGCACCAGTAACATGCGGCGTTAGTGCAGCCATCATTTTAACATGGGCCGCAGGTGAGATAAATCTTTCACCCGAACCGCATTTGTTAGCCGTGTCAAAAACAGGATAATGCTCCTCTTTTAAGAATGGTGCACCCTCAATTTTGCCATCGTTATTTTCTTTATCCAGCACATAACCAAGAATTGAACTAATTTCTTCAACATTGTATCCAAGTTTTTTTAAGGATGACTCTATCGCAGGGTTCACAATCTCCATAAATCCGCCGCCAACAAGCTTTTTGTAGGCAATGTGTGAAAAGTATGGCTCTGATGAAGTTGTCGAACAGTCCATCGCAAAAGCAATTGTGCCAGTTGGTGCTAAAACCGAAACTTGAGCATTTCTAAAGCCATGTTTTTCGCCCGATTTAATAGTTTCCGCCCAAATTTCTTTCAAACTTTCAGAAAGGCACGAAAGATTTAAGAAATTTAAAATGCCGTGGTCTATTTCTACAGGAGTGTAACTTAATCCCTCGTAATAAGTGTCATTTTCGTCGTACGATGCAACTCTTGCGTGATTTCTGATAACTTTGTTCATATGCTCTTTATTTATTAAGTAGCGGTCAAAAGCACCGATTTTTTCAGCCATCAAACTAGATGTGTAGTAAGAATATCCCGTCATCACGCTTGTAAGTGCTGCACCTAGGTTTCTCGCCTCTTCCGAGTCGTATGGTAAGCCCATAAGCATAAACAACATACCGATGTTTGTAAGCCCAAGCCCTGTTGTCCTGAATAAATAAGATTTTCTTGCTATGTCTTTCGTTGGAAACTGCCCAAAATGTATAGTTGCCTCCAAAACAGTTTGTATCATGAAGATCGAATGTTTGTAACTTTCTATATCAAACTTGCCACTTTCTTCGTCATAAAACTTAACAACGTTGATGCTTGCAAGATTACAAGCCGTATCATCCAAAAACATATACTCAGAACAAGGATTTGAAGCATTTATGCGGTTATGCGGTGCGTTTACTTTGCCATCTTCACCGCTTGGGCAAGTGTGCCATGCGTTTATAATATCATCATACTGCACGCCAGGGTCGCCACATCTGTGAGCAGCTTTTCCTAATTCATCCCACAATTCTGAAACCGACACAAACGAATTAACACTTTTGTCAACTCTGCCCGTAACACCCCATTTTGCCCCATTTTCGTCAAGCTTTTTCATGAAGCTATCAGGTATTCTAACAGAGTTGTTTGCGTTTTGCCCGCTAACTGTGTCATAAGCATCACCATCTATCGAAGTATTGTAACCCATTTTGCCAAGAGCTTCAACCTTGTCTTCTTCAATCGATTTCCATTTTATGTAGTTTAATATTTCTGGATGGTCTAGACCTAATATGTTCATTTTAGCGGCTCTTCTTGTTGTTCCGCCAGATTTAATTGCACCTGCATTTCTATCAGATACTTTTAAGAAGCTTAAAAGCCCTGAAGATTTGCCGCCACCAGATAAAGACTCGCTTTCAGCCCTAATTGCTGACCAGTTCGTTCCAACGCCTGAGCCGTATTTGAATAATAAAGTTTCAGTTGTTAACTGGTCTGTTAAAGATTTTTCGCCAATCAAAGAATCTTTAACGCTTATTATAAAACAAGCTGAACCCTGCGTTCTTGTGAAAGAATCTTCCGCCACGGTAACTTGCCCTGTTTTTTCGTCAAAATAATAATGCCCATTAGAAGAGCCGGCAATACCATAAGCATGCTTAAGCCCTGTGTTAAACCACTGTGGGCTGTTTGGTGCCCAAATTTGTGCAAGCATCATGTAGCAAAGCTCATCATAAACAATTTCTTTTTGCTCTTCTGAAATAAGGCCCGAATCAAGCATAGATAACACCCAAAAATTAACCATTCTATGAACAATCTGTTTCATAGAAAACTCATAACCACGCTCGTTATTAACACCTTTTTTTCTAAAATACTTACTTGCAATTATATCACACGCCGATTGCGAATAATCCTCAGGAAACTCTAAACCTTTCATATCCGTCAAAACTTTACCTGTAGAATAGCTTTTTAAAACTACATCTACCTTTTTCCACTTAAAAAGATCAAAAACTGATTTACCTTTTTCCAAATTTTTTGTGTAATGCCTTTTAATGTTTTTGTCTAATTCCATTTTTATTACTCCCTCTCGAATATTCTAGCAAATTCAGTCGAAGCGACTGAATTCCCCTCTCTACTCGTTCTTTTGTATGCACAAAAGCACTCGTGCCGAGGGATTCGTCAAATTTAGAACGCTCTATCAAGCAAGCTCGATAGACCATTCTAAACTTAACTCACTATATAATACACTATATATTGTACCATCTTTAAAAATAATGTCAATATGTTGTGGTAAAATTAATTAAATATTTTTAAAGATAAACAAAAAAACCAGTTCAATTATAACTTGAACTGGTTTTACAAGAACGCGTTTTAATCTCTTTTTTTACCATATGCAAACATAAAAACTATCATAAGTACAGCAATGTTTACCAAAATAACTATAAGTCGTCTAGTTATGTTATCAAAGTCGTCAAATATAAAATTTTGAGTATAGAAAATACTAAAAATCCGCCTTACTCGTTCATTAAACATACCAATCATAGGCCCAAAACCTAAAAACATACCTACTGCCGTTCCGATAGAAGTGGCAGCCTGCCCATTTTTAGATAATAACCCTATAATCGCCCCTAAAAGTGTTGATGCAACCCCGCCAAGCATTAGTGAAGCCAATATAATTAATCTCTGAGAAAGTAATAGCTCTGGCATCATTGCCGTAAACATGCCTCCTATAAGTAACGCACAAAGCATATATACCCCCGAAATCCCCATCAAATACTGGTGCGATTTAACGCCCGACATCATCAAAAACCTTAGCGAATTATTATCCCTATCTTCAGCTATCGCTACAGCAGGCGAACTTATTAAAGTCATACCTATAAACATGCTTGCAAACATGCTTATAAAAAATTCATCCGACATGCCTTCCATCTCAACACCCACAAATCTCGTCATTATAAATGCCATACCCGGAAACACAAAAAATTGAACCAAAACAGCCATGTTCTTAAAGGTGTCTTGTAATTGTTTGATAAAAATTGCTACTGTGCTTCTCATTATAAATCCACCCCTGTCATTTTAATAAATACAGCACCCAAATCTGGCACAGTTCGCATAGAATTATGACGCTCGCAAATTTCTAACGGCTCGCCCGATTCTACTATTTGCCCTTTGTGAAGAAGAGCTACCTTATCGCACAGCTTAACAGCTTCGTCCATATTATGTGTTGTGAGAAAAATTGTTGCCCCTTTATCTCGAAGCCCTTCAATAAGCTCATGTATGCCTTGTGCTGTTCGCGGGTCTAGCCCGCTTGTTGGTTCATCTAAAAATAATACTTTTGGTGCATGTAGAATTGCTCTAGCTAAAGCTAAACGCTGACGCATCCCTTTTGAAAGGCTACTAACCGCCTTTTTCGCAGAAGATTCGAGCCCCACATTTTTTAAAGCTTCCATTGATTTACTTAAATTGATACCATAAATACGAGCAAAAAGATTTAAGTTTTCTAAGCAACTAAGCCGCATGTAAAGCCCGTCTTCATCAAGCATCAAGCCCGTTTCGAAAGCTGTTACTAAAACATCTGCCGAGCCTGCATCAGGGCTTATTTGGTTTGTAAGAATATTTATAAGCGTTGTTTTTCCTGCACCAGATGGCCCTAAAAGCCCAAAAATCTCCTTATCTTTAACCTCAAAATTAACACCTGACAACACTTTTTGGCTACCAAAGCTTTTTTCAATTTGTTTTACTTTAATCATTGTTTTTCCTCCTCAAACATGCCTTCAAATGGGTTATATCCAAGCCTTGTAAAATAAGCACTAATAGCTTTCATAAGAAATTCATTTTGATTTTTCCACTCATCTCCCGCGTTACTTAATGCTAAATTACTAAGTTCTGCTAATATATTCATATCACCACCACTAACTTCCATCGCTATATCCCAAAATTCTTTTGCTAAAATTTGTGCTTCTTCACTTTCAGGCTCTATTCCTGCTTTTTGAAGCTCATGCATTTTTCTGTATACTTCATTTTGGGAATTTACCAAATTGCGTGCTTCTTCCTCGTTAAAACGATGCATGTGCTCTAAAACTTCCCCTTCAAAGTGCTTAATCATCCAATAATTATCGTTTTTAGTTTGCAAAAGATGTATAATGTCCGCATATTTTTCCCAATCCACGGTTTTCATTTGTAATACTTCCAAATTTAGTTTTTCGATAGATTCTAATACTTCAGTTAGGGATATAATTTTTTCTCTAAGTGCTTTTGCTTGCTCCTTGAGAACAGTCGCCACTTCTTCATTTGTGTTTATGGATGGAAGCCTAGTTTTAATATCACAAAGCGAAAACCCTAGATACTTCATAGACTGAATTTGATGCAATTTAACCATATCTTTATGGGTATACAATCTTCGCCCGCCCTCACTCGAAGCCGATGGCGATAAAACGCCTTCTTTATCATAATATTGCAATGTACGAACAGTAATGTCCATTTTTTTGGCGATTTCACCCACAGTCATATAACCCTCAGGTATGGCTCTATATTTTTCCACAGTTTATCTGCTCCTTTCACTTTAATAACTTACTCTTTTTATAGTATAACTCATTACCTTACGTTATAAGCAAGACTTTTTTTCAAAAAAAATAACTATGTAGATAAATAAAAGTTATCCCTATAGTTATTAATTATTTTATTAATTTGCATTTTTTCTATATTCTCTTACTATATCCGCACGGTGCTTCTTTTTATGTACCGAAAGTTTTTGCCCATCTGATGTAACAATTTTAGCATCTGAAAATACATACGGGCTCCTTTTTGTTATAGCTGCAATTAAATCTTTAGACTGTTTTTCGCCACTTACTGAAAACATAATCAACTCTTCTGAAGCTAAAAGAACCATCAAATGATAGGTTACTATAACCGTTTTACCTGTTGGCACCACCTGCGTATAATGAGAAGCACTTACAATATCTTTAATTTTAACATAATCTACATTATTACCAAACCAATTTTCTGTTATTGTAAATTTTGCAATTTGCATAGTATTCTCAGCATTTCTAAGCTCTGTGTTTATATGATTTAAATCGTTCTCTAAATTGCCGTACCTTTTAGCCAATTTTTTGAAATACGCATTAGGATTTGAATTTTTAATAGATCTACGAGCACTGCGACTTAAAGCCATAACAATAAGCCCCGCAAATATAATAGCAACACTAATAGGATAGTGGTTACTTGAAAGTGTGAAAAACAACACAACCCCTGTAATAAATGTTATACCACCGATGATTATCAATGTCGCTGTCATTATATTTGCACTTTGCTCGAGCCTCTTTTCTTCAACTGTTTTAAAATTTTGGTCATTCATAACTATTGCCCCTCTCGTATTTCTTTTAGCACTAAATCTTATACTGATTTTTTAGTCTTATTTCACTATTTCACGACCTTAATGCCGTTGCAACTATAACTGCAATTACAACCCAATAACTAACAGCAAATGCCCTAGATTCCCTTGGCAAACTTTCTTTTGCTTGCATATTATGCCGATTTTCACGGTAAAATTTTTTGCCGCACATAATAGCAATAGGAATTAAAATCACAGTTGACACAGAAAGTAAAATTAAATACATTGGTATAAATGCGTCAAAATCAACTTGGTTATCTATATAAAACGCAGGACTTATCAACGTATACAGCCCATTCATAAGTGCATGGTGTAACATAGGAGCCCATATAGAACGCGTTAAATAAATCAACGGTGCATAAAATAAAATGCCAGAAATAGTTGTGTGTATTATATTAAATACTCCGAGATGTATAACTCCGAAAAACAGCCCTGTAACAAGAGCAATCTTACGATACGCAACATTTTGACGGCGATATTCGCTCCATAGAAAACCACGAAACACAACTTCTTCAAAAAGTGTTGCTAACAAAGCATTGTGAATTAGTGATTGCCCAATATCCATAAACCTAAAAGTTTGCATTGGAACACGTCCATCACCAAAAAGAAATGGAATACCACTTTCAATTAAGTTAAAAATAACACGCACTGCTAAAGTCATTATCGTTATGTAAAGTATATTTGTCCAGCTAAGGCGTGATATGGAAAACGCAAAATGAATCTTACGCTTTTTTAAAAACGCAAATAAAAGATAAGCCAAAATAGGAACACCTAAGTCTCGAAAAAAGGCATTAAGTACGGTAGCCCAACCCGAAAGCGGGTATATCCCTAGAAAATCATAAATTGGAGTTAGTACATATGGCTGTATGATGTTACGACCGATAACGAAATAGTAGAGCATCGTGGCGAAAAGTATTATATTTGGCGTTGCCTTTGGCTTTTTCGCCTGTATATTCCACTGTTTTTCTTCCATGTTACATACTCCCTTATCCCTTTATGAAAGCACAACATCTAATCTAACGACTTAAATAGTTTTTATTGCTTATTACCCGCCTAAACCACTATATTCATGATAATTCTTCTTTTCTTTCTCTTGTCATTAAATCGTGCATGGCATCTTTAGGTGTTCTTTCGCCGCTAATAACACTGTGAATTTTATTAACAATAGGCATATCAATATTATATTTTAGTGCCATCTGATACGCTGCCTTAACCGTGTTTAGCCCTTCAACAACCATGCCTATTTCTGAAACTGCCGTTTCAACACTCTTACCTTGGCCGAGTAATATGCCGCAACGCCTATTCCTACTTAACATAGATGTACATGTAACAATTAAATCGCCAACGCCTGAAAGACCGCTAAAAGTTTCTTGCCTTGCACCCATTGCAATGCCTAAGCGTGAAATTTCGCTAAGCCCCCTCGTCATAAGGGCTGCCTTAGTGTTGTCGCCATAACCAACCCCGTCAGAAATTCCAGTCGCAAGTGCGATAATGTTTTTTAATGCACCACCAAGCTCAACTCCAACAATATCCGTATTTGTGTAAATTCTAAGTTTTTCATTCATAAACAAATCTTGAACGATTTTTGCGACCTCAATATCTGTTGCCGCTGCTGTAAGCATTGTGGGCATACCTTCAACAAGCTCTTCGGCGTGGCTAGGGCCAGAAATAACCGCAACCGTGTTTTGTGGGTAAATCTCTGAAATAACTTCCGACAAACGCTCCAAAGTACCCTCTTCAAGCCCTTTCGAAGCATTTATTATCAAAGCATCTTCTTTTAGTAAACCCTTAAAACCCTCAAGTGTTACCCTTGCAAATTTCGTTGGGGTAACAAAAACAATAATTTCTGCATCTTTGGTTGCAACCGCTCTATCACTTGTTATATGTAACTTCTCAGAAAGTTCTACATGTGGCAAGAGTGCATTTTTTTTGTTTTTTTGCATGTAGTCCACTTCTTCTTGAGAAAAAGACCACAACATAACGTTATGACCATTGTTTAACAAAACTGTTGCGAGTGCAGTCCCAAAACTGCCCGACCCTAAAACCGTAACATTCGTCCCATTTCTCATAAGAAAACCTCCTATATTGCGGTCGCTTTTCGTAATAAAAAATCAAATTTCACGCTTGCACTTTTTGCTTCGCAAAATAATGCTTGGCTAAATTCGCTTTTTTATCTTGAATTAAGCTCCCTTTCTACGGTCGCTTCTCGTAATAAAAAATCAAATTTCACGCTTGCACTTTTTGCTTCGCAAAATAATGCTTGGCTAAATTCGCTTTTTTATCTTGAATTAAGCTCCCTTTCTACGACTGCTTCTTAAAATTAAACTTATTTTCCTCACCCTTTAAAAGCCTTGCTATATTTTTTCTGTGCATAACCCATGAAAGGCAAGCAATAATTCCGCCTAAAATAATTGCTTCTAATCCAAACCCAAAAATGCCTAAGCTAATAGGCAACAAAAGTGTTATCACAAGCGATGCAAGCGATATATATTTCGACAAAATCGCAACAATAAGCCCGCTTATGTAAACAACAAGGAGTACCCTATAGTCAACAAACCCTAAGCACAAAACAAGACCAACAAACGAAGCCGAACCCTTTCCGCCCCTAAATTTCAAATAAAATGGAAAATTGTGCCCAAGGATTACACCAAGCCCGCCATAAATCCCCGCAAGTGGCATGTTGTCTCTAAAAATGAGCATACAAACCACAAAGCCGATAACCGCCTTTAAAACGTCGCAAAGAAAAACCGTAAGCCCTGCCTTAAACCCTAACACCCTAACAGCATTGGTAGTTCCAGCGTTGCCACTTCCGTGCTTTCTAATATCCCCTTTGCCCATGAGCTTACCAACTATAAACGCCGTTTGAATAAGCCCAACAGCATATCCTAAACCTAAACACAAAGCCCTAAATATCACAGTATTCATTATTCTTTCCTGCTCCTCACAATAAAGTGGATAGGCGTACCGTTAAAGCCAAACGCTTCCCTAATTTGATTCTCGATATATCTTTTATATGAAAAATGCAAAAGTTCTATGTCATTTACAAATAATACAAATGTTGGCGGTTTAACTGAAGCTTGAGTCATATAATAAATACGAAGCGGCTTACCCTTAACAGCAGGCGGCTGGTGCATTGCCATTGCTTCTATAAGCACATCATTTAAAACGCCCGTTGCAACACGCATACTTGTGTTTTGCCAAACTGCGTTAATATTTTCAAATAGTTTGTGAATTCTCTGCCCTGTTAATGCCGAAGTATAGAGTTTTGGGGCATATGGCATATATTTAAGCTCCATATCAATATCTTTATTAAATTTATTCATGGTTTTATCGTCTTTTTCAACCAAATCCCATTTATTAACGACTATAATGCTCGCCTTGCCACGCTCGTGTGCAATTCCTGCAATCTTTGTGTCTTGGTCGGTAATACCCTCTTCCGCACTTATAACAATAACACAAACATCACATTTTTCAACAGCTGCGACAGCACGAACGATAGAATAACGCTCAATATTTTCTTTTATCTTTGACTTTCTACGAATGCCGGCAGTATCTATAAATATGTATTTCTGCCCGTCTTTTTCATACATAGTGTCAACCGCATCTCTTGTTGTTCCCGCAATAGGGCTAACGATAACACGCTCTTCGCCTAAAATTTTATTGATGATAGAAGATTTGCCAACATTTGGTTTTCCAACTATCGCAACTTTTATAACATCCTCTTCCTCTGCATCTAAATTTTCTTTAGGGAAGTACGAAACAACAACATCCAGCATATCACCAAGCCCTAAAGCCTGCCCCGCAGAAATTGCATGCGGCTCACCGAGCCCCAATGAATAAAATTCATAAATATCCATTGGTGCTTTCATCATCGAATCTACTTTATTAACAACTAAAATAACGTTTTTCTTAGATTTTCTTAAGATTTGTGCTACTTGTAAATCGGCATCAGTCATGCCCGTTTTAACGTCAACTACAAACAAAATAACATCTGCCGTTTCAATAGCAATTTCTGCTTGATTAAACATGTGCCTTGTTATTAAATCGGTCGAATCAGGGTCTAACCCGCCTGTGTCTATTATTGTGAAGTTGTGTCCTATCCAGTCGCAATCGGCGTAAATTCTATCACGAGTTACGCCTGGGCTATCTTCTACAATCGAAATTCTTTCTCCCGCTAATCTATTAAAAAGTGTTGATTTTCCCACATTTGGTCTTCCTACTATTGCTACAATTGGTCTGCTCATTTTTGTTTCCTCAATTCTAATTTCTTGAAAGTTATTAACTTGCTGTTCCGTTGCCCTCTCGGGACAACGTCATTAAATTCCCCTCCTAGGGGAAACTTTGGTGGCACGAAGTGCTGGGGTGGTTATTCTAAAAGTTTTGAAAGAAAATCTTTGCCATCAAGTTTAACTGCTACAACTTCTACACCAAGCTCTCTTTCTAAATCCTGCAAAGTTATATCATCTAAAAAAACATGCTCATCTTTTCTTAGTGCATTTTCTGGGATTAATATTTTTTGTGCTAAAGTTTTGCCTTTTAGGCTTGCGATAATATCTTTCCCAGTTAAAAGCCCAGAAACTGTTATATGTTCACCAAAAAAGTTATTTTCAACCGAAAACACCTCTGTAGTTGTATTATACCGCTTATTTGCAAGACTTGCAAGATGTTTTATTAAATCATAAGCCAAAGCACCCGTTATAACCGCTTTTTCTGAAACTTTTTTAACAAGCCTAATTTCATTTAAGCTTTTTTCAAACTCATGCTTAAATGCACTAAACATGCCAACGCCATTTTCTATTTGCGGAAAATCCTCATAATGCTTATATTCTGGAACATCAATACCCGCTTTTAAATAAAATTCGTCGGCCAAAAAAACAAACCTTGTTCCAATCTCTGCTTTTAATTTTTTCTGCCATTTTTCAACTTGCTCTATAACCTTTTTGGCATCGTCTTTAAAAAACGGCTCTAATGGGTACAAGGCATTATTTTTTCGATACTTTGTTATTCCAACAGGCACAATCGATAAACTCTTCGCCATAGGTGCAAAGCTTGCTAAATCTTCGATAGTTTTGTCGAGATGTTCTAAATCATTAACGTCTTTACACAAAACTATTTGAAAATTCATAGAAATGCCATTATCCGCAAGCCTTTTTATCTGCTCTAATATATTTTTTGCATTTTTATTGTTTAGCATAAATGTCCTAAGCTCTGGGTTTGTCGTGTGCACAGAAATATTTATCGGTGAAAACTTATAAAACAGCAATCTTTCAAAATCTCTGTCCAACATATTCGTAAGTGTTACATAATTGCCAGAAAGAAAGGAAAGACGCGAATCATCGTCCTTAAAATAAAGTGTTTCCCTCATCCCTTTTGGCAACTGGTCTATAAAACAAAAAATACATTTGTTTTTGCAAGAACGCATGTCGTCCATAAGCCCCGACTCGAAACTAAGCCCCAAATCTTCGTCCTCATCTTTTTCTATTTCTAAAAGCCATTCTTCGCCATTTTTCTTTAATATTAAAACCTCTAAATATTCGTCTTTAATTGCAAACATATAGTCAAAAACATCTTCAACCTTTGCATCGTTTATAGAAAGTAGCACATCACCAGGTTCTATATAAAGCTCCTCGGCAATGCTATAAGCTTCAACTCTTGTTATTACATTTTTAAATTCCATTAATTATCTCCATTAAAACGCATTTATTATATGATTAAAACTAACGTCTGAACGCCCTATTATTTCAACAATATCAAAGCGTACATCCTTATTAGTAATATTATTTTCGCTCAAATACACTAAAGCCGAATTTCTTATTTTTTCTTGCTTTTTATAGTTTACAGCTTCCGCACCTGTGCCAAATTTATTGCTTGTTCTAAACTTAACCTCTACGAATATTAAAATATCGGCATATTCAGCAATTAAATCAATTTCGCCATAATCAGTGTAGTAATTCCTGCTAGTTATATTATACCCTTTTGTTTCTAAAAAGAAAACCGAATATCTTTCCCATTCATTTCCTATTGTTCTACGATTTTTCATACCAAATTCCCCACAAACGTTTTTCTGTGTAATGGGCAAATTCCATATGTTTTTATTGCCTCTATATGCCGCGAAGAACCGTAACCCTTATTGTTTTCAAACCCATATTCCGCGAAAACTTCACTGTATGCTCCCATCAATTCATCTCTATGAACTTTAGCAACTATAGAAGCCGCTGCTATGGAAATACTACGCTCGTCACCTTTTGTAATTGCCACTTGCTTAATACCTATATCTAAACTTAACGCATCTACTAGCAAAAAGTCTGGTTTTGTATTAAGTTTTTGAATAGCCTCTAGCATCGCTATTTTTGTGGCGTTTAAAATATTTATTTCGTCAATTATCTCAGGGCCTACAATACCGATAGACCACGCCAAGGCGTTATCTTTAATAATTTCCACTAAAACCTTTCTTTTTTCATGAGTAAGCTTTTTAGAATCGTTTATACCCTCGTGCTTAAAGCCTTTTGGCAAAATCACCGCAGCCGCAACAACAGGCCCAGCTAAAGGTCCCCGCCCAACCTCATCTATCCCTGCAATAAAACTAAATCCTAAATCATAATACTTTTTCTCAAATTGGCTAATTTCTTCAAGCCTTTGTTGTTCCTTGATATATGCTTCATGCTTTTTCCTGTACGAAGAAACCAGTGTTTGAACACCTTTTCTTTCATCGCAAGCATACTTATTAATTATTTCCATAATTTCGCATATAGAAACGCTTAAAAACTCATTTTTAATCTCGTTTATATTTTTCATGTACAAGCCTCTCTTCTCATGTTATAATTATAATATACACAGCAAATTATGTCAATTTTTGTTTTTTGGAGGTCTATCATGGAAGATATTAAATATCTCGTATGGTTAAATCATATATTCGAACCTGGCACTAAAAAAATCACGCAAATTCTAGATTTCTTTGGCACAGCAAGGAATGCATTTAATAGCGAATATTTAGATTTAAAAGCTTCTATGTTTTTAACCGAGAATGACATAAAAAAGATAATTTCTTCAAAAAGAGAATTCGATATAGATGCTTGCATGGAAAACCTTCTCAAGAAAAATATTTTGATTGTTTCTAAAAATTGCAAAAATTACCCTTCGCTTTTAAAAAATACCGACAATCCGCCAGAAATTTTATATTATATAGGCGAAATTCCGCCAGACAATTTGATAAAAATAAGCATAATAGGCTCTCGCGAATCAACACAATATGGGCGAACTATGGCAAATAAACTTGGTCGTGAGCTTGCCTCAAAAAATGTTGTGGTCGTAAGCGGAATGGCAAGAGGGATTGATGCCGCAACTCACCAAGGTGCCATAGATGGAGGCGAAAAAACCATTGCTGTTTTAGGTACTGGCGTTGATGTTTGTTACCCTCTAGAAAATTTTAATTTATATGAAAAAATTTCACAAGGAAGTGGATGTATTATAAGCGAATATCCGCCTGAAACCACTGCAAAGCCTAGGTTTTTCCCAGTTAGAAACCGTATTGTTGCAGGGCTTTCTGATGCGACCATTGTCGTAGAGTCTGGCAAAAAAAGTGGTACGAGTATCACAGTAGGATATGCCTTAGATTTTGGGCGTGAGGTTTTTGCCGTTCCTGGTCAAGCAACGAGCCCGTATAGCGTTGGCACAAACCAGCTTATAAAGGAAGGTGCTGCCTTAGTTACAAGTGCACAAGATGTTTTGGATTTTTTAGGGATAATCGAGTCCGAACAGGGAGATAGCTTAGAAAATATAAAGAAAAGTCTTGCTCCAAATGAAAAATTAATATACGAATTTTTAAACCACAACCCAATTTCAATTGACGAAATAAAAATCAGGTCGAATATGGATATAAAAGATATTCAATTTGCACTTACAACGCTTGAAATAAAAAGGATAATTAAGAGGCTTCCGGGGCAACAATTTATAAAAACGTAAGGGTTAATACATTCCTTACGTTTTTATAAAAGTACGCCTAATTTTATATATATGAAGATACCTTACCTCTATATATGTTAACTCCATTATATGGCTTTTGTAAATTTATAATGGCTTTTTTTCATGCCCTGTTTTAAATAAAATTTGTGGCTTCTTTCTCGCTTTAAGTTACAAGAAACTTCAAATTCCAG
>Ga0131853_10010497_pt1 | contig 16933 bp, 6 predicted proteins | sample TergutLab28metaG_FD_92764 | JGI IMG/M metagenome (GOLD analysis project Ga0131853, IMG submission 92764) | Labiotermes labralis P1 segment gut microbial communities from Petit-Saut dam, French Guiana - Lab288 P1 (version 2) (version 2) | ecosystem: Host-associated > Arthropoda: Insects >...
AGGTAGGTGGGTAAGTGGTTGATTAGGTGGGTGTGTATGTAAGTAAGTAGGTTGGTAGGTGGGAATGTGGGTAGGTAGTTAGGTAAGTATGTAGGTAGGTAGGTATGTATGTATGTATGTACGTACGTACGTATGTATATATGTAAGTATATATATATATATATATATATGTCTGTGTGTGTGTGTGTGTTATGTAGGTAGGTAGGTACGTACGTATGTATGTATGTACGTATGTGTGTGTGTATATATGTGTATATGTATGTATGTGTGTATGCATTGTGTATGCATGCATGTATGTATGTATGTATGTGTGTAAGTATGCATGTGTGTATATGTGTGTATATATGTAAGTATGTGTGTATATATGTATGTGTTTATGTGTGTACGCATGTGTGTGTGTGTGTATGTATGCATGCATGCATGCATGAATGAATGCTTGTATGTTTTAATTCCTTTGTTAATAACTAAAGGAAGTAAAATCTATAAACAACATCTGTAACAGTTGCGGTAGAACTTCTATCCCGAAATATTGTTCCTGCTTATTACCTTAATCATTTTCAATAATTTTAATTGTGTTTTATGGACATACATAAAGTATATTTCTTCCCCAGTATGTTTTAAAGACCAATCATGAACCTAAGGATGACCTAAGAATGGTCGAAACACGTACCTCTATATAATGAATGGAATTTAGTTGTGTTTGAACAGATACTGCTTTACTTGTTGTACTATTAACAACAAAACAGAATGACACTCGTTCAAAAACTAATCGCATCATTTAACAACAGACTTGTATCAATCATTTCACATTTCTCTAGTAAATTACAGGTTTTAAAAATTTTGATGCTGTGAACAGCAAAAGCGTGCCGGCCTAGGCTAGTACAGCGCGGACGCCGGGCTTACGCAGCGTCATATAATGAAAACCCTTTGTGTCTATATTCCACTTGTATATTACGTTTGTGATACACGCATGCAAAGACTAACACACACACATTATTTCTTCACCTCTCTGTAGCCACATGTAAGCAAGCAGCGTTGTACCTTCTGATCGTACACGCCGACACAAACAGCAAAATAAACACTTGTCCACACACACATTCATACAAAGCATATTAGCCTTTCAAAGCCTAGAAGTTACGTTACTTACCACCAGGTTTAACATTCAAAAATTCTAAATGGTGCTGACAATGCTTTTAAGTGTTGTGTATGGACATTTACCTTGTACAACATTAACAGATTGTTTCGATGTTTTGCTTACCGTGGATCTCAGTACATTTATCTTAGTAATTAACCAACTTGATGCACAAAATGTTTGTTTTAAAATAAGTTTATTTCATGCCTCTATAGGTGTGATGATACCAGAGGCTGTATAATACAATTTTGACCTCCTGATGATGAGCACATGGTGCTCGAAACGTGTAGAGGCATGAAATAAACTTATTGTAAAACAAACATTTTGTGCATCAAGTTGGTTAATTACTAAGATAAAAACAATTAACAGATAGGTTTTGTATAACCGAAGTGGAGATTGTTTGCTGCGCGGTACGTACTGAGTCCACACATAAAACAGAGAAGTTTCTTCCTTAAAAGGTCCAGCGAACAATTACATTTAGTGCAGCAATCAAGACCGCTCCAACTCTCAGTAAAAGGTAAAGCAGTCCCGTTACAGGCCTGGAGTGGCCCACAGGGTTCCAGGAAGTTAAGGTTCCCAGATTTCATGACAACGGCACAGGATGGTGGTAAGGTTGCCAGCCTTACGCATCGGCCGCCTTTACCCCCAGGAAATGCTCCTGGTACTCATTTCTGTTAGAGGCTGAGTCGACCCCAGGGCCATAGTGCGATCGGAAGGATTTTATGTCAATTAAACATTCCAATGACACCAGTTGGGATGGAAACAGCGACCGTCCAATTTGTAGCACAGCATTTTAACCACTGAGCTACCGCAGTCCCCACAACTCTCAGTAAATACCACTGTGTACCAGGAACAAAATGACAGGTAAGTCACAACAAACAAAACAACATCAGAAATATCACTAGCTTAGGCTGCGACGCGATTTGTGACGTCACATGAGTCACGGCGGCAAAGAAAGGAGAGAATAAATTACACAACTGAAATCACGAATCGTGTGGGATTCGCGCCGTCTTATTCGTTTGTATGAGGGAGAGCATTCGTATAAGGAAAATGCTGTAACAACAGACTTGTTATAACGGTACATTTAGCACTTGACCTTAGAGAGTACTTCCGGTTCAGTGGATAGATTAGCTCTCTGTAACTCGCTCTTCCAAACACTATGTTTGTAGAACCAACGAAAGCAAACAAAAGACTTACATTCCAAAGACCGTCTGAACGTCGAGGTACAGGTTTTCGTCCTTCAAGGCATGGGCGTCCTATCCAGAAATGTACTCATTTTAAAAGTGATAAAATGACTAGGCTGGACGATGGAAGATTCGGGGGCAGGAGGCTGAATAGGCAGCCAAACTCGCTTCTAGGCTGTGATAAGCAGAAAAACTCTGCCCCTGGTTCTTTCTATTCCTTGTAGCTCAAACATGACAAACCTGAAGTGAAAAATATATTCTATATCCGCGCACTAAAAGTATATTTAAAGTTACGCAATAAGACGAACAAACGCATGTATAAAATAAGGAATAAACAGCTAACCACCAAACACAACTTTGGAAAATAATTATGCTAATTTAATAATAATGCCGGTCCCAGTGGCCGCGAGGTCTAAGGCGTAGGTCTACGGCCGCTCGCCTGGTGAGACTGTGGGTTCGAATCCCACCAGGGGCATTGATGTCTGTCTGTAGTGAGTGTTGTGTGTTGTCAGGTAGAGGTCTCTGCGACGAACCGATCACTCGTCCAGAGGAGTCTACCGACTGTAATGCGTCGTTGTGTGTGATCTAGAAACCTAGTGAGTGAGGAGGCCATGGCCCACTGGGGGCTGTTGCGCCAGAAGCAAACAAAAATGTAATAATGAAAATTAATAGCAATAATTTAAAAATGTACTAAGTTGAATGTGTTTGCAGTGATATGCAGTGACTGTGACATTCTTTGCGGTTCACTTACGCGTTTTGACAAATTGTTTGCATTTCTCATCTTTATACAAGTTACCCTGATGATGGTCCCGACGGCGATTGAAACATGTTGGTGATGAACCGTATGTGTCAAATACATTCTACATAGTGCATTTGTAGGCCTTATCACATAAATTGAAAAATGACAAACCTGCTTTTTCCTTTCCCAGCCGTATAATTTAATTCTGCAAACTACATCGTATGATTTGAAAATTAATAATGAAAACCCACTTAATTACAGTGTTTTGAACACCGTCTTAGTACACTACATGCCCACATTTATATACACATTATATTGTATACTTATCTGAAATGAAACACATTACAGAGTAAACCTACCTAAAATGCAACATATATTACACAGAAAACAGGCAAATGTTCACGGCGTCAAAAAAGTAAAGCAATTATCAATGCTAACATTCCCACTCATGAAAGTCAACGAACGGAAAATCTTTATTTGAAAACACAAATGAAAGTGGAGCCCGTAACGGATCTAGTCAGCATAAATATTTATCATTTTGGGTTCACACAGATTTGTTCACTGCTGTGTTTCCTCTAATGTATGTGAGAAAGAACATTGCGTCACTAATGGGCAGGAATTAAGCGCGAACGTCAACAAAAAACAAATGCGCAGATTACTTAATGGACCAAGGGAGCAAGTAAAGAGAAGGCCAAGAAAACATAAAACGTGTAGTGTGCCTTTACAGTTTAGAGTACACATTAGCAAGAATTTGGGATTTGCTACTGGGATCATAAATGCATTATGTCTTTCTTCAAAATCTGACAGACGTTCAGCTGATTCTCCGCCGTTTGTGGAACCGAAAAATTCATTACTGTGTCCACAAGAACCGGCTTGTGGATTCTGCTCCGGGCCACATAAATTCGTTGTCCAAATTACACGTGTATCATAAAGACCAACGCCGGTAACACTGTCGGTTTGTACACTGAAAGTGCCCGATTCGTAATACTGCCTGCGTACCGACTACCCTGGCCGGTCCCAGTGGCCGCGCGGTCTAAGGCGTAGGTCTGCGGCCGTTCGCTTGCTGAGGCTGTGGGTTCGAATCCCACCGGGGGCGCGGATGTCTGTCTGGTGTATTGTGTGTTGCCATTCAGAGGTCTCTGCGACGAGCTGATCACTCGCCCAGAGGAATCCTACCGATTGTGGTGCGTCGTTGTGTGTGATCTAGAGACCTGTGAATGAGGCCGTGGTCCACTGGGGACTGTTGCGCCAAAAACAAGCAAGCAGACTGACTACCCTGACTACGGTTTTTTTGTTTTCTTCCTCCGTCTCCCCAGGCAAATCTGATGACAGCACAACACATTGGGACACAAGCTCTCAAACTCACTGTTTCCCTTCAGGTTTCTCACCTAATACCTTAGAAGCACACAGGTTAAGCAAGTGCAATAAGTTTAGTTACAAATAATTCATTGAAGTAAAAGAAAAAAGTCCGCGTTTTCATGCCCACGATCATCCCTTTATGTACTTGTGTCCGTGTTCCCGTCACGGTGCCCAATCTTGTTGGAGGCCTTCTACTGCAAGAGAATGTTGAGTGGAAGGTCAACCAGTCTCACAAGAAGTCAAGGAGTGTCAAACAGGAACCATGAGAGCCAAAACAGACCAGCCGGCCCACCAGCCAGCGCCTGTTATATACTACGAGAGTTCTCGACAGCTTCCGTAAGCCGCCGTCTTTCTATTTTAATGCAGCCCGACAAAATGTTTACTCTATCCAATATTTTGCCTTTTTCCAGCGTATATTCGTGATTGTTGGAACCAGTCACAAAGACACTATTATAAGGCGTGGGATATTAAACAAGCGCAACATCGAAATCTTAGTTGCCCACCGCAAAATTTATACAATTATTATTTTTCGCTGGATTGTGCCGTTTCGCTGAATGACACACTGTTTTAGATGTTCACACGCTTAGCTGCCTGCGTCACATCGCAGATTGTCAGGCTGGCCGGTTGCATTTCTGTCGGTCTGCTAAGCAGTTTGTTACCCTGGTTGACCATGTGACAAACTGACGGCCAGCCTAGCTTTCCTCTGCCTACCAAGCTATCGGTCTACCTAGGTGTCTTGCCTTCAAGATGCCTGCCTGCCTGAATGCCTATCGATCTACCGAGCTGTTTCTCTGCCTTATTGCCTGCCTATCAAAGAATCGACCAGCCTCTTTGTTTTACAGGTTCAGCTGGTGGCTATGGAAACTTACCAAATAAGATGTCGAGGTGCTAAGCATTCAACCGCGAATTTCAGTACAATTAAGTAATTGGCTTTTCATTCTGTACCTCTAGTGTCTTATCTTCCTGGAAAAAAGACGATGTTGGGTTTCTTGTACTGTCATGTCTCGTCACTTAAGCGTGATAAAAGTAAACCACCACTTTTAATTACACAGACTGTAACTCATGCTCTTGGACGTCGGTGACAGAATGAGGAATAGCTATCGTGAGACAACCACTTGCCTGGCAGGTTTCATCCAGAGACTAAGAGGCGTCCTGTGCGTCTCACAGGGAACGAATTGGGATGACAAGGAGTAGAAATTATTACAAAAGCCAGAAGTTACGAACATGTATTTGAATGCGTGCAAAGCTGGGACACACACAATCATACAGGATTCATTATAAATAACCTGAATTTCAGCCAAGACTACAGCCTAACACCTGTACTAGACAGTTTTCTTTTGTCTGTTTCCTTCGTGAAATCCAGTCGAAGCCAACAAAACGCCATGACAGAGCTTTGAGCTGAAGGCGTAAATAATGCAAACCACTCGCAAGGTTGAAAAGAGAGGAAGTTCTTGAAATGAATAGTTCAGCAGCAGTCTACTGCAAGACGTCATCTAGAATTACTAGTGAATTTAATAAGAAAAGGTCAAAGAAGTACGAGTGGTTAGCTATTTAGTGTACACTCAGGACTTCGCAGGCTTCGAGTATCCGTCCAGGTAACCGATACCTTTAAGACAGGTGATTTCCTTCAGCCGTTAAATTCTAGTACAGTTCCCTAAAACAGACAAGGACTGCTTTGTTCCACATTCTTCTTATTTCGTCCTCCACAATCGCCCGACCACTAACTACAAGCAGTAAGCAGTTCAGAAGCGTCTTTATATAACCCATATACAACCCAAGAATAAATTTAAAGTTTGTAATGGCCCTACTGGGCCCGGTAGCTCAGTCGGTATAGCGACTGACTACGAGTTGGACGGTCCGGGATCGAATCCCGGTGGGGACGAGATTTTCCGCTCGTCCAGACCGGCCCTGGGGCCCACCCAACCTCCTGTACAATGGGGTAAAGTGCGGCCGGGGCGTGCTGCTGACCACTCAACCCCGTCTAGTGCCGCGGTCATGGAAGAGTAAAGTTATACCTCTACCCACCCTCTGGGCTACAGCAGGCCTGTAACGGGAATACTTTACCTTTTAATGGCCCTACTTTCAAACCCTTTCAAGCACTGGGTTTACCTATACAATACTTAAGATAAAAGCTCCTACCTCAAACAGAACATATCCAGTCTCCCTTATAGATCAATCGCTAGGCTGTGCGTAGGGATATGAGGATCACATAAGACACATAAACACACTGTGGGAAAAGTGCACAGAATTATTGTGTTACAGCGGGTTGTAACTACAGTTACCATGTTCTTTAAATCGTTAATAATTCTTTTCTCCAACTCCCGCAGGACACTAACTACGACGAAAACTAATCGCCCTTTTATATTCGGTATCGGAAACAAACGGCGATGAGTGATGGGTATTTGCCAGTTGTTGTGGTTTCTACTGCTTAGTTTGGATAAGCCATTCTTGTAACCAAAACAGCTAAAGCTACAGAATGTAACTTACTTAAATAAACTGACGTATAAAAAGGAAAAATAAAAAGGGCTTAATTCAATAAAAAGTGTGAGAGGCACTGTTTTTTCAAATGCTCCCATTGAATGCATTCATAACATTTTCGTGGTATGGTGGCTCATTAAATCCAGGTCAGTATCTCAGACTAAAGGATGATTTAGTATATGAAGAATTTGAATTGATTTGAGAAAAATTAGTCATCGCCTAATCCAGTCACTTTCGCGCCGGATGCCAAGAGAAACCGAAGAGAACCTCGCAAAACCTGTCAGAATAGGCGGCATTCAGGTCCAGACCCTAAGCGAACGCTACAGCGTTACCGAATACACTAACCTGCTTAGTTCACCACCAAAATATATGTGAGATACGTGAAATGATACAAGAAACAGCATCAACGAAGACTCTGCTAATCACGACACCCCCCCCCCCCATCATGTTTCCGGTTCACTACAATACTGACAAGAAGCCACCACTGATCACTACCCTAAATCTAGTGCTAACAAAAGGGAGCCATTCGCGTTAGATTAGGCTCTTCTTGTACGAAAACATAAATTACATCACCATTAATAACAATAAAAGATTAAATTATTCGTATATAACTAGGGTCTTATACAATGCAAATATGGCAGCTGTGAATGGTTATGTTTCCCATAGCTGTTTGTTCTACGTAGGACCTACATTACGTACTGAGTAAACACGAAATCCAAGCTCTTTACAAGAACAAAAGGAAGACAGTATATGCATGATGATAACAGAGATTAATGGAGTGCATTTATGGAAAATGAGCTGAAATGAAGTGGAACGGGGATAAAGTGTTAAAGTGGGGCAGCATAATACATTGCGTTTCACGAATGCGTCTGGATTTTCAGTGCAGTTAAATGCGTTCAAATTAACTAAAAACATACAAGCTCATTTTGAAACAGAACGTACTGGGACACAAACAAACTGGGATTGTGTACCCTCCTGTAAGTATATAATCTAATGTGGTCACAGTATAACAACACCCACAAATATTACACAATACACTATCTATTTACACGTACATTTTACACGAGCATACACCGAGACTATGTCAAGTTAGAGCGACCAAATCTCTTATTCACTGCTATCTACCTCCATTGCTTCATCACCTTTCTTCCATCACTTCGATAATACATAGCATTTGGAATCCCCAAGCCGCTAATATTAAGATAATAGTATAGGGTGAGACGCCTTATAGTTTGGTATATATGAACTACAAACGATGCGGTATAACTTGCTGCATCCGCCTTCACAGCAGAAGACTGCAGACACTCTGAAAACAGAGGCACAAAGATGCTACGAAACGCCGGTACATCTTTTAAGAACTACACGGTGTCACATTCTAGAAAACTGGATCTTACAAAGTACAGATTCTCGCCACCGCCATGTTACTTTATCTCGCCAACAAACTACGGTAAGAAATCTGTGCCATTTTAGAACCTCGCAACTATATGAGTGTGAAGTTTCAGTCTTCCAGGATGTGATCTGACTAAACAGCGTCACATTCCAGACGACCAAACAAAAACCTACACTCTTATGCAGGAACGGGGGGACCGCGGTAACACAGTGGTTAAGGTGGTTCGATCCCAGTTGGTGTCACTGGATTTTTCATTGACATAAAATCCTTCCGATCGCACTATCGCCCCGGGGTCGACTCAGCCTCTAACAGAAATGAGTACCAGGAATATTTCCTGGGGGTAAAGGCGGCCGGTGCGTAAGGCTGACAACTTACCACCATCCTGTGCCGTTGTCACGAAATCTGGGAGCCTCAACCTCCTGGAACCCTCTGGGCCTGTCCAGACCTTTACCTTACGCTGGAACGTCTGATTCCACATAGAACGAAAGGATCACAGATTGCCTACGCACGGTCACCAACTCGATATTAGTCACTACAGGAAACTGCAAAACGCTGCAGAGCACGGACGACTACTTGGAGGTGAAAGGACTGTACCAAGTTTCATGGTCCAACTGCCGTTACGGGCCGCCGGACCAACACAAGGACATACAATTCATACACTAACACAAGTAGTTTTACTACACGACTCCATTTGTTTATCCTCAGCCTTTCCCAAAAAATTTACGTCAGCACAAATTTTGTATTATCGTCGTCGTCGTCACTGTCATCTCGCCATCGTCATAACATTGGTATTTTGGGTCGGTGTCGTTCGGTATACTGGCTAAACAGAAAAATCGGAACTCGATTCATGCGTGGGCAGAGACCACCTTTTCTGTGTAGCGTAAAACTGACCTTGGGTCACACATAGCTTCGTATCCACGGGATGCCGGATGCCATTCACCCGGATGTAAAAAGACTGGCTCGCGAACCTGACCATTCAAAGAACACGTCAAGCTATAACTAATGCCCCATGCGTATTCACAATTTGGTAGTCGCACTCCGGAAGCAATAAAAAATTTCAAAAGGAGTATTTGACAGACTCCAACTGCATTTATAATTTACGCAGATGACTTTTCATTGATCCAAGCTCATGCATTATAGACGGCGAGGGATGCTGTGAATTCATAATATCACTGATATGCAACCACGAACGTGGTGATTGAAAAACGGCAGCTCTGAATGAGAGATGTTAGAAACTAAATTTTCATCTTGAAACTCTGAGACTGCTTTACCAACCGAATTGCATAATTGCAGACAACTGTCAGCTGCTTAATAATGCTTGAATCTTTTCCACCTGGCGTACGTATCTGTATCTATAAAAGTTTCTACCAGAGTACACAATAACGATAAGATTGCAAAACTCCGCCTATATATACACGTGTGTATGCACATACACACAACCTTGTACTTCTTAACAGCAGTGTCTTCTGGCAATCATTCGGTAAGCTATTTACACAAAACACAACACAATCCTTGACGGCAACGGTTAACAGGACTGAACTGAAAGATGAAACAAGCTAACGGTACACCCACAAAACAACGTTACTTGACATGCATGTTGAATGCACAGTTTTGCTTTTTGTGCCTTCTGAAGACATGACACCACAGGCACATTTAAGTACCTTCAGTCTGCGTGTATCGTACGTAACAGTAAGGGGATGTGGCAAAGTGCTGCAATGAAGGCTGTTCGCAGTGAGTAATATACACGAATTATTGTAAAATATAATGCCAAGAATAAGGAGCGAATAAAGTAACATGGGGGAAAAAGGAAAGGAGTGTGAGAGATAATTTTAAATCGAACCTTCAATATCAATTCCACATTTAATAACAATTTATCGTCTTAGTAGCCGTTTTCCAGAAGAGATGAAACACGTGTATAACTAAACAGTCAGCATCATCAGATTTTTATAACTCTCTAATTTGAGCACGTGTGCATCAGGTTTACGAACCGATGACTTCTGTATATTATTACCTCTCAACAGACCTCTGTAGAATGTTTCCCCCATCTAGACAACATGAAACTGAAGAGGCGTTGAAACGCAAGTGTCTAAGATGGCCGACTTCATATGTTCGTGACGAAACGACTGAGAAAACGGGGAAGAGATTCTGGATATAATGTGGAAATCCTTAAGTACCGAAGCTTGTCATTCAATTTGGTATTGTAATTAATTTAGGAAACGGCCGGGAGATGGAGGGAAGATGGGGTGTTAAGTAATGAAAAGACGACGTAATTTATAACGGTTCTGCATTTATCAAATAACAGGGACAGCATTCACGGCCATTACTCAATTCGGTAGCTTTTATGACTTCAATATTACTTTATGGTATGCTTCAGCAATTAGTACACTGAAACAATCTGAGACAAAGTAAAATGTGGCTGAAGGACTGCCTGACACTAAGCCAGTGTCAAAGAGGATTAACGACTATAAAGCTCCCAGTAAAAGTGTGCGACAATGGTTGATTCTTTTGACGTTTTGCTTACCGTGCATCTCAGTATATTTATCTCAGTATTTAACCAACTTGATGCACAAAATTTGTTTCAATTTGTTGCAATTTTGACCTCCTGATGATGAGCACGTGTGCTCGAAACATGTAGAGGCATGAAATAAAACTTATTGTGAAACAAATTTTGTGCATCAAGTTGGTTAAATACTGAGATAAATGGTTGATTCATCACACCGTTGGGGAAAGGAAGTGGCCCAGCATAAGAAACCGAAAACGAGAGTACAGTCAACTACCGAAACGTCGTGTATACCAAACAGGCCTCATACATTGCACAGTATCCGGCGAAATATGAGTCAGCTATACATTCTGTAGCCTCACAAAATACCGAACACTTCATATGGTTAATCGCATGGTGGGGAAAAATACATGATGAGAAACCCCATAAATTTTACTCTACATTAAATACTATTAGGGACATCAAATTCAAAACGATGAGTTGGAAGGGACGAAGAAGATAAATGAGCTAAGGAAAAACTTGTAGGCGTTTTCCAACTCTGAGATCTACATCTTCCCACTCCTCTTGCTTGCTCCGTCCTTCCACACCTTCAAGTGTTGCAAAAGCTCATTAACGACCCTCAGTTATGGTCTGAAGGTATTCCTTGTTGCTTTTACGTAAGTACCAGGCTTTCTGAATATGATTACACCGTACCGTGCCGAACTATCTTATTACTGGCCTCGGCTTGCTTTAACCAACTAACACGGCCGTACAGTCGCATTCTGATGAAAATTAGTATGTGAGAGAGTGACGCAAGGTCGACACAGAAATGCGCGAAACCCTATGTGGAAAGTCGACTGCTGTCGTAAATTTTATGGCTATGTTATAATGCCTACTTGTTTAAGAAACCTTAGGGTCATTCACTTACGCAACTTCGCAAGATGTGTTGCTTCTTCCGCGTCTTACCATGTTGGAATTTGCCTTAAAACTTTACAGACACAAATCAAACCTTCGTACACAATAAGTACTTAAAAATAATATTTCACTTACTGAATTCCAGCAATGTTAAAATATCATAACGTCCACCCGTTACATAAAACTCTCAGGTATAATCAGTTTTTCTTCCTGTCGACTCCTAGTCTGGTCTGCTTGCTAGAACATCAAAACTGAGCACAAAATGTCGCCAAAGCCAGGCGCTACAACACGTCAATTACAAAGCTATCAGCATGTGACACAAAGAGGATAAGTACACGTAATTCCACGTGTGTGTTTAGGATATGTGATATTGTACCATCAAGGTTTGTTCCAGTGCTATAAATGGGCCCCTACATGGTAACTTTGCTTTTTTAATACCCAATGTTAACCTATCAATTTCCACCTTGCATATCCCGTTGTGTTGTATATATGTATTGATAAGTATCCTGGAAACCAAAGAACTGACCGCAATAAGCAAAGCGCTATGCTGTTAAAATTGGATTCGGTTTAGGTATTGTTGCTGAAAGGTGTAACATGTGAGGAGCATGCGATTTACATCAGCCTTACAACAATGTTAAAATTAAGCTTAAGCACGATTCTTATGATTCCATGCCCCAGGTTGGTTTCAAACCCAAGACCCCTGTATTCTAGCGGTACAAAACAGCACACGCTTTCAAGCAAGCGGGCACCAGTACTTGAAAAACAATAAATACAGTTAGACAAATTACATATAATGAACTATTCTTCATTAGAGGGCCGATTTACGGCTTGGGCCTACCGGACAGCTGCCCAGGAAACCAGCCTACAAGGAGCGCTAGGACGTCACTAGAGCAATAGAAAATATGTGGCTAGTAACTTCAGGGTTCCACATGCGAAAAATTTCTTCGAAAACTACCCGTAATTTGGGCCCTCTCCGAGACGGAAAATGTTTGAAAAATAACGGATTGAAGTGGCGCCAAATTATTAGCCTGCCCGGGGCGCCGACATGTCTCGGTCCGGCCCTACTTCGATGATCCATGCGACATGAACGCAATGGCAGCGAATCCATCTGAAAGACAGGTTGTTTAAACCAAACAATATATCCCATCCGCTAACAAAGAGTAGAAAAATGTTTATACTAGTCTAATATGCCTAATTCACAAGAAATAGCATAGTTTAGAGTTTTTAAGACATATTTGCTTCCGTCTGACTGTACCACATAAACTCATTCAGGGCCCATATTACGTTTCACACAAGGTAGTTACTTTTATTAGCATGAGTCTAGCACAAAGTAGCCTACAATATTTTCTCTGAACTTCAGTGAAATCCTGAGACTCGTTTACGAAGACTATTAAACTTTATTATAAGCGATCATAAGAACAGAGTTGAGGCCCAAATGAGTTTAACCCCCCCCCCCCGAAGGTTTATAAAGGCATAGTTGTCTATATTCTCCATTCAAGTCGTTGGAAGAAGCAATGTTACGTCAAACCTCGCCTTGCCTGCTCAGAAAGTCAGGTAGTGATACAGTACGCAGAGCCTTATCTGCCACGTTGCGACTGGTACTTACAGTACCGCAGCATGTAGGCTTACATATTACATTCACAGTACCGCAGCATGCAGGCCTACGTATTACAACCACAGAACTCATGTGTTCTCGTCCATAAAGTACATACCACACAATGTTGTGGGTTGAAGATAATGAAATGACACACAGAATACGAAACACGTCAGAGAGACGTGATTGAAGATACAGTCAAATTCCTGTAGAATTTGTCCGGACGTACTCAGACATATCCACTATTTCCTGTGCCCTGAATCTTTTATCCTACTGTGTTATAAATAGTGACTGCCTAGCTGAGGAAAAACGTATTTTCGTCTATTTTGTTTACACAGAAGAGCATGGCTGTGACAAACAACAAGAAACACAAGAACAGAACGACTACACTGTACATGTACTTAACTACCAGCAAGACAGGCAATGTACGCATAACGTAACACTGAGGCACGTTCGTGCGTTCGTGCTACCGTCGTTGCAGGAGAAAAGAAATAGTTATTACATATTCTGAGCGTGTATTTGTAGACTTAGCCATCCAGCATACAATGCGCATGCGCCATATTGTCATCTGTATCGTGCCCCGGTCTACAATATTTTTCCACGTTATCTCATAAACGGCACGATTCTCGAATAAACGTTATTGAGCATAAAAAATGCGTTTTGATTTTTTGTACAACTCTCTGTTTGAACATTTCTCATTCTAAGAAGAAATGATCCAGATATAATAAAAAAATGTGTAATGGTCTTAATGTAAAGCACATGTTATGCTTGTCAGATTTTAACAGATACTTGAATTTTCTCGAAAATTTTCTAAAAATATTCTAGTATCAAATTTTATGAAAATTCGTCTAGTGGGAGCCGAGTTGTTCCATGCGGACAGACAGACGGACTGAGGGGCGGACGGAGACATCACGAAGCCATCAGCCGCTCTTCGCAAATTTTGCGAACGCGACTAAAAATAATAAAAAATTGCGCCAAATTGTAGCAGTCCTCAGAAACAGGGTCCTATTTTCGAATCTAGATGCAGGAAAAAAGTCATCCTGAAGATTATCATAACCTAGGAGTAGACCACCAGCATCTACGCACAGAAGGGAGTTACTGTATTGACTGCCAGAATTTAGGTGCAGAGGAATTGTCCTGTATGTTACCAGCATCTAGGCGCAGATGGGGGTTATCATGAATATTGCCAGAATCTTGCTCAGTCAGTACAAGAGCAACGTCAAACAGGCCGCTACTTCCTGTCTGTCGGTTCTGTCACATTTATAAACCATAACCTAATATCCTGCCACTCGACAAATTGTTGCTCGTGCACAGGTCAACAAACCACAAACCGGAGAAGCAACACAGAGGAGTTTTTAAACAGTGGACAATGCCCCACATCTAACGGAACCCGAAGATTTATTAGCTTTTTCACAAGAATCCATCTCTCTGCCTAATTCAGAACCAAGTTCATTCAGTCACACATTCACAGCATATTCCTTTAAAAGTAATTGTGCCTATGTCCACTAAATTAGTCTCTTTATTATGCCTGTGTCCACCAAATTAGTCCCTTAACTATGCTTGTGTCCACCAAATTAGTCTCTTAACTATGCCTGTGTCCAAATTAGTCTTATAACTCTGCCCGTGTCCACGAAACTAATCTCTTAATTATGCCTGTGTCCACCAAATTAGTCTTATAACTATGCCTGTGCCCACCAAACTAGTCCCTTAACTATGCTTGTGTCCACCAAATTAGTCTCTTAACTATGCCTGTGTCCACCAAATTAGACTCTTAATTATGCCTGTGTCCACCAAATTAGTCTTATAACTATGCCTGTGTCCACCACACTAGTCTCTTAACTATGCCTGTGTCCACGAAACTAGTCTCTTAACTATGCCTGTGTCAACCAAATTAGTCTCTTCCTCTCCCATGTTCCGACACATCTTGTATCATGGACACTACATGCCCTGCCTATCTCATTCACCTTTACATGATTATTTTAGTAATACTTTACATCACCCTGCCACTTCATATCTATTATATCCAAACACTTCCCTGCTCATTTCGCTCTCAAAACAAACCGAGCACTTGACCGTTTCCGCTTTTAAATAAGCACTTGGAATATAATATGTTCTCTTCAAGCAGACAATCTGCCTACGTTGTACAATTCTTTCCGGTATGTGTGTGGGTTACTGTTTAAACGTAACACTGGATATACGAGTAATATGACGCGATTAGATATGGAGTAGGTTAATTCTATCTTCAACGGAGGTTCATGTGCAACTGATCTACGTGCGGCTAAACGCATTCAAACCAAGTTACTAGTTAATTACATTTAGAACGATCCTTTCAGACAAGCTCAATAATCGAAGCAGAGGAATGACGCTGTCTGTTACATCCAGACAATTCAGGAGTGAAGGATTCATAATGTATTTTTCAGCCTCCCCAATACTGCTAATGTCACTGTCCGTGAAAATGAACCCCTTTCTCTGAACTCAAGAAAACACTCTATTCTATTTCGAAAATAAAACAAATTCAAGCAAAAGCAATTTGTAAGAAGCATAAAAATTACTCCTTTTGCTTCAGTACCATGCTATAAACGCGCAAAGTGAAGTGCATGTAAAGTTTCGCATATACTCGAATCAGGTGGGCTGTCAGCTTTAGGCTCCGGAGACAGTAAATCGGGGAAAGCGTCAGTATTCACTAAATAAGAAATGTGAGCATCTGTGCCAGTTTCGAGGTGGTGGAGAAGACAGTAACTGCCCGTATCGGAAATCGGAAACCGAAACGCCGGAAGCTTCTGCCAATCCTCAAGGACGTTACAACCCACAAGCCAATACACTTTGCACAGTTCGCCAAAAAAATCTCAGATTTCAATCATTGGTGGTTAAGCAAAAATTTAAAAACGTATAATCCAACTAAGCATACGAACTGAATTGGCCAAAAAGGATTATATATTTAGGTACAAAGTTACAAACTGGATCTTACATATTTTTGAAACTGCACAACATGAAGACGTATGTGTGTGAACAGGTATTAATCCAGTTACATATGTAGTTCCATTAACTCCTTGCACATTTAAGCCAAGAGTTTACGGCTTTTCGACAACAGATATTTAAAATTGCTATTGGCATGTTCCAAACAAAGAAGGTGTCCCTAGAAAACCAACAAGGGAAGTGTTAACCACTTCATTATACGTAATTAGGTGGTCAGACCACAATATCACTTCATTTCCAGGGACAGACACCGGATTAACTAAGGTGCAGGAGAATGCTGGAAAGCACAGGTATTAAGGAATTGGCTATGCAAAAAATATTAACACCGGTAGCCAAACCACTGTTTGCCAGTCTAACATCACGGCTCATAACACGGAGAAGCCGGAGAATGAGAATTTTAATGTTTAGATTTTACGTAGGTTCTCACGGTGGTGAGGACTGGCACTGGAGTGTTGCTGGTTGTGACAGGGTAAAAGATGGAAGCAGTACGTTCAACATAAGTGGTGCTAACGACGTACCAGAAGATCCGGTGTCATGACCCAGAAAACCACAACTTGAACTGAATATCTGTTGGCAAGTAGGAATATCCACATAACAAATGTCATATCTTCAATGTGTCAACTGTAGTCAGCAAAGTGCCGTCTATTACAAACGCAGAATTACATCAGACATTGCGGTAAGACCATC
>Ga0131853_10010498_pt1 | contig 16933 bp, 9 predicted proteins | sample TergutLab28metaG_FD_92764 | JGI IMG/M metagenome (GOLD analysis project Ga0131853, IMG submission 92764) | Labiotermes labralis P1 segment gut microbial communities from Petit-Saut dam, French Guiana - Lab288 P1 (version 2) (version 2) | ecosystem: Host-associated > Arthropoda: Insects >...
AACGGTCATAACTCCGTAACCGTCCAAAATCGGACACATGTTTATATGAACTTTTTTGATCACAAAGACCTAGGAAATCACCTCCTGCAGTTATGCCCTAAAGTCGTGAAACACCCTGTGTATTTAAGTCTTCTGGGATGTTACACCATGTAGATTGGTAAGACATTCATGATATTTGGAAAGATGGTGGCACCATCATCTTCAGGGTGAAGGAGTCCAAGCAGAACAGCAGGCTGTTCTTCTTGGACTGCTTGACCCTGAAGATGAATACACAATGGTCCTTTGAATTGTCAGGAACTGCTCACCCAGTGACACATCACATCACAGCAACATCACTGAGAGCCTCAAATCTCACACCATATTAAGATTTCTCAAAGGATAGGCAGCAGTTTGTCTCTGCAATATAAGAAATGATTGAAATACTGCACTTCAACTTATGCATCAAGTAGGTGCTACTGCTGCTACTACTAGTAGTAGTAGTAGTAGTAGTAGTACAGCTGCTGCTGTTGCTAATGAGCCTGAATTTTCAGCTAATCTAAGGAATCTTCAAAATGTTTCTGCTCTTTTTTTCCCAAGTAAAGGTGAAAAAAAATTAAGTTCACCCTAGAACAGGGCATGAAGGCCCAGATGGGAAATGGAGATAGATCTCTACTCTTTCTTTAACCTTGGCGCTAGATGGGATGGGTGGTTAATGCCACATGCTGGCTGCTTTACTACATGAAAAAAGACCCTGCACCAATCATACAGGAGGCTGAGTGGTCCCCAGGGCCGGTCTGGACAGGCACAGAAAATCTTGCCCCCCACCAGGATTTGATCTCAGGACCATTCATCCCATAGTGAACTCTGTACTGGCTATGTTATCTCTTCTCATACATTTTTCATTAATCTTTCTGACATTGCAAATGGATGTACTATATCCCAGCGCAGTCTCTGTGCTACCCAGTACACTTTACCCACCAGTCTACAAGCTTTTTAAGGCATAAGAATACAAGGCTTTTGGGTGCATGGGAAGCCAGACATGCCCCCCCCCCCTTCACCCTGCCAGTTGCAAATCAGATGAAACTCAGAAGGATCCAGGTCAGGACTACAAGCTGGGAAGTCAAGAACTTCCCTTTCAGGGTGTGAAGGGGGTTATTTTATGGACAGCAGTATGAGGGCATGCACTATCATGTAACAAAAGAACCCCCTATGACATCCTTGCTGTCCGTTTTTTGCAAGTGACTGGTCACAGTCCATTTTGAAGCACAATGGAATACCATGCACTTGTTGCTGTGATTCCATGTCTATGCTGTACTTAGAGATTGTGTCACATAAACAGTTACAGTTCTGCCAATTTTGAAAAGTTTACCTCACGCCAGTGACCAACAAAAAAATCATGAAAACTTTCTGAATACCCCTTGTACAGAAGCTTGCCGTGGGACATAATTGTAAAATCCTAAGTTGCTGCTGCTGTTGCTGATGATAATACAAACTGCTACTACTACCACTAACTACTACTACTACTGCTGCCTCTGCCGCCGCCACCGCCGCCAGTAGTAGCAGCAGTAGTAGTAGTAGTGGTGGTGGTATTATGGTAATATTATTTGATATCTTTCACAGTTTGTCGTACATACGCTCCATTTCCTGCAACAACATGACAGTGACCGTTCGTCTCGTGTCAGTCAGTGAGACTCTTGGAGACATTGCATTGGTTAGCAGTGCTAATGCTGGTGCAGCAGAGATCACACAAAGAGGCAGTGTGTTATCATTATATTCCATCAATGCAGTTCTTATTGGCACAGTTGATACAAGAGAATCCATAACAGCACTCTGTTTCTCTGGTGCACCAGAGGGTGTATCTGTGAATATCATAGCAGCTGGCCTAGCCAGTGGAGCCATCAGGTTAGGAACTCTTCTTATTTATTTTGTTTTGTCTAAACCCATGCATAACAAAGGAAAATAGTTCAGAAGGCACAAGAAGAATAAGATATTTGAAGTTCTGTAGAGGCTATTTTCTTTTGGTATGGAGTGCCATGTAGTTTGGCACTAGTGTACATATATTTCAGTGGTATGTCCAACATGTTGATGCATGTCTGCCAGACTACATGGTGTCATGTCCCAGAAAAGCATGATGTTTAAAGTATACTGTTTGCTGTTGTGAAACCTATGTGTATTTGACTCTGAATTTACATCTTCAAATTGCTGTAGATCAGTATGTTACTTTATTAATCTTTTTCTGCCTTCTCTCGATACATTTCCATTTTCGTTACTAGTTTTTGCATGCATGTGTCGCTTGGGTGGTACTAGGCATTATTGAATCCAAGGCAAAGTTCAATGTTTTTGTGCCTTCAAAGACTGGGAATATATAAATTTGTTTTAAGACATTCATGGTTAGCTCACAGATTAATCCGTACAGAGATCAAAAGTCAGGATTTAGGGCTGTAGATTATGTGAGGCCATGGAGTTAGTTTTGCAGATTTTCAGAGTGTCGGTAGAACATCTTCATACTTGAACACAATAGCTTCACTTGTCACTGCATGTGGTCAGACTGTGGTATTTTTCAGATTGTGGAGTACCTGGGATCTCTCCCCAGTTCGAGAAATTACTACAAGTTTTATTGCACGTCCGATCATAAGGTATTTATTTTTATATACTCAAGGTTGACATTCAGTTCATGTTAAAGTATCAGTAAATTCTTAACATTATATTGTGCCATATATTTTTGTGGCAGATTTTGCTGATAGGTACATAATAGTTGCATTTATTAATTACTTTATGCTGTACATACTCACTTGAAACAGTTTGCATCATTTTACTGTAATTTTTTCATGGCATTCTCAAGAATTTTGGACAAGCAGTGGGCAAAGTAAATAACCCTTCATTATTCATTCCAATTTCTCCTTGGAGATGCATGGGGCATTCATAAAGTTCCATCATCCGACCCTATTATCATCGTGTTTTGTGACCTCATGCCATGTTTTGTGTCCTGTGTTGCTTTCTTCCAGTCTTTTGGCATCTTGTTGTCCAGCCCATTTCCATTTTATTTCTTCAATTTTTTTCTGTAAATTTCTTCATGTCCCATTTACTTCAGAGTTCTTTGTTTTTAACTAATCCGTAGATCACCTTCCTGGCACAATTTTCTTTAGCTGTCATTCTTCTTATTCTGATAATGCTATGCAGGTAGGTAAGAGGATTAACTGGCTAGTCTGTACAGTGGAAGCAAGTTTTATCTCAGGGAATACGACATAGTGTAGATGTTAGGTGATGAATGTACACAGTTATTGTACATGAAGTTACATCAGTAAAAATAACACACTGCGACAATCACGTCACTAAAATTATCAGATGATTGATAACCAGATATATTTGATAAACTGTACCAAAACACTGTCAGTTCACAATGTACAGCAGGGACATAGTATTAGGTATCTATCTGTTCTCTACTGGCACAATGAACGGTTGGAGTTAATGACTTGGAATGCTCCCTTGTTACTTGGTGTTTTCTGCAGTTCCTTCCCACAGCTAGCACAGTGGCTTGTTTAGTACCTTTCACTGACCTCCACAACTCCACTACCCCAAGCTCCCTCTGATATGGGGTGCTGACTGCTAGAGACCTCTCACTTCAGTCACACCATTTCCATTGTCACTCAGAAGGAACAGTCTAATCGGTTATAGGTTAGAAATATTTCCTGGCCATACTGTATCTGTCATTCTGTGTAAGCTGCATAGATTTAAATTCACGTGAGTGACATTTCCCAGCAGGCCTGTACTTACCCAGATATATATATATATATGTTATTTCCCACATTACCCATCTTATGAATTGGTGTCCATGCCAAGAGCAGTATGAAGTAACGTAATAGTGTGATGGGTTCATGTAATGTTGATCTACTTCCTCAGCTACCATAACAGCCTGATACCATTTCACTGGAATAGAGTGCTTTTGTAGCGATTTAATGTCTCTAGCAGCAATACAACATACTTAGGTCTGCATGTAACGTGCCTGATATTTTGTCCATTTTGACAAAATTTGGAGTTTCACGACAGATTTTTATGAAGTTCCCAGTACCAATCACGAAAATCTGTCGAGTGGACCCATGCTGATACATGCAGATGGGTGGTCTAGGACTACCAGCCTGATACCATTTCACCCAAAGAGAGTGCTTTTGTGGTGATGTAATGTCACTGACAAGATCAGAATGGCTGGATAATCTGAACTAATGATGAATTGCAGGTTATGTGTGGAAAACTGAATACTGTAACCACAATAAAAGCAAGAGGACTAGAGTGGGCTGGTCATGCAGTAAGAATGTCTGATGAAAGGTGCATAAAGAAAATATTTCTTGGGGAAACCAGATGGAAGAAGAAAAGCAGGGAGACCAAAATTAAAGTGGTTAGACTGTATTGAAAATGATCTCAAATCAGTGGTTGTCAGAAGATGGTGGAAGAAAGCAGAAGACAGATCTATATGGGCTATCATACTGAAGGAGTCACTGGTTAAACTGCAAAGATGATGCACCAATGAAGAGGAAGAAGGATGATGATGATGATGATGATGATGATGTCACTGACAACAATAAAACATGCTGAAATCTTCTTGTGAAGTGCCTGATACTTTTGCTGTATATTAACTGCCTTTGGATTTTCTTGACAAACTACCCCAATATCAGATTTCATAGAAATCCACCCAGTGGGAGCCACACTGATATATGTAGACAAATGGATGGATAGACGTGATGAATGAATTAATGAATGAATGACTGAAAAGTTTATAGGTGCTTTTTGCAACCATACAAGAGTTCCTAATAAATGGTCTTTTCTTTTGTGCAGCCTGACCTATTCCCAGGATGCCCAGCACCTGTATGCATCAGCAGCAGATGGCACCGTTGTCATCTGGGAAGGGGGTGGAGGTACAGGTTCAAAGGGCATGAGCAAGACACCAAAGTTTCTGAATCTCACGTCACTGTGAGGGATGTTGAAATGGCTCAAAAGCAGGATTGATGTGGTTATGTTTGTATTGTAGATCCAGAATTCAGAAGGAATATTTGTTATATATCGTTAACTTGATATAATGATTTAAATACACATTAGATCTATTATTGTCATATATTTTTTTCAAAATCTAGCACATCCTAGAGGCCATTAGACTTTTTTTAATGTCAGTGCAGGTTTTTGTGCCATAGAGATTCAAATTTCCAGACTTTATTGAAGTATGAATTTAGTGTACATAATAGCTGGAAAGTTTGAGCAGATTTGTGAGTGTTTAGAACATTGATATTCTCAGCATTTATGTTTGCCACATTGCTATACCTTATCTAGTTTCCTTTGTAGTTGTACCTGAAACACTGGTCCAGGTCTGATGGGGACCAGAGAGCTTGAGAATGTCAGCTGTTCAGAGCAGGCAATAAATGCAGTTGCTATGTTGTGATTTCACTATATATTAAAACTTACAATGCCGAAACAGAAGAGGCACAATAAGCCGGGAATGTGATAATTATGAAGGTTGATGGTAAAAATGAATGTTGTGTTTATTAGTTTATTGAAATCCTCTAGTTAATGGACTGTACTGAGCAAAAGCTATTTTTTTTTTAGCTGATGGTCGCTCATCTAGTCTAGAAATTACCTGCCTTCGTGTTCATAAGAGCTCATCCAGCCTAAGGCTGTCTGTAACGTTTTGTAATAGCCTACCTTTTTATTATGAGGGATCGTTGGCCCCATTTTCAGCTGTCTGCGGTGCATATTCACTATATTCACAGCTACCCTCCATACCTGAAGGCTGTCTCCTCCATCTACAGCTGCATCTTTTGCATAGTAGGCATTTCTTTATTCTTTTTTGTTTTGAAAAACACGTTCAAGAATAGATGTCAGTTTGTCTGTGTATTCAGTTTCTTATGGTGTTAATAGCAACAACAAAAAACAAGGATCACTGAATCATTTGAAAGTTCAGTCAAGTCTATCAGCGTTGTGAATTTGCAGGAAGGGAAATGTAACTGAAATTTTAGGTTGTGTATGGAAGAAATTTCTGCATAATTTTTTTGTTTATGTAGTGCAAGGTATTAGTATGTTGTTAAATATGAATTTAAGCAAATAAGCATTGTAAAATAGTGAAATCACCTCCATGGAAATGGAAACAGGAGAAGGAAGCAGAATGAATTCACACTGAATTTCATCAGTTAACATAAACAACAACAACACAAGGCTGAAGAAAGACTGATTATGCAGTATTAATCTAATAATACTGATTATGATTTATTTGGTAGAAAAACTGGAAAATAAATAGGTATTGGACAGAATTTGTAGTTTTGGATTGGGGGGGAGGGGATTTTGAAAAAGGGGAGTTCATTTAGATTCAAGGGTTTAGGGGTGGGGTGGAAGGAACTCTTAAGTAAATTTTACAGAAAATTTTGCTACATTGCTATCAGGAAAACATGAGATGTTTCAATGGGGGTTCACTTAAACTTGTGAAGATGGTATGGCTGCTGGTAAAGGAGTTTTAATTTGTTTTTCAGCAATGGAAGTGGAACAAGATTGTGTGTGTGTGTGTGTGTGTTTTTTTTTTTTTTAAATCTTCTGCTTTCGCATAACCTTGCTGAAATTCTTAAGTTCTGTCCATTTCATTCAGACAAAATTTAAAAACCCTGAGCATCTGTTGTCACTAATATGCAGTACACCATCTATGACCATTTACAGGATCTGAAATATGGACACTGTGAACGGATGGCAGATTGCATTGTATGTATCTTGTATGTGACATGGAGAGGTAGGAAGGCACTTGCAGATTATGAGAGATTACACGCAAAGGCACATGTCAAGTGCACACTGTATTGTAAATTACAATTTTGGAAGGGACGTGTCACTTTTGATTTGTGGAATGTGGGACTAAAAAGTGAAATTGGGTAAGATAAAAGTAAAGTTGTTTTTGTGTGCACCATGAAGGCATATGGTGGGGTGTAAATGTAACTCCACTCATTCTTAATGTCAACATTAGATGGAAGTGAGTTGTCTGTTTCATGCCCCAACAGCTTTACCTGCATGGAAGAGCCCCCAGTACCTGTTGATTAGGAACATAATATTTAGTAGTTGTGGCTTGCAACTGGGTATGTGGTGGTACTGGAGGCACTTCATACATTCGGCTGAATGTCAAGCTAGTACAGTGCACACAAAATATCTGTGAGGCTGGGAATGGGTAGACTCTTTGAATATGTGTTACTGTGCTGGCAAACAGGACATTTCTTTTTTCTACTAACCATTTTTTAGGACATCAGTCAGCAAAACTACAAAACAGAGAAGAACATATGAGTTTAGAATTTGCTCTTGGCAGCTTTTTAATGTTACACTTTGGTACATATACAAGTAAACTCTGATAATATTAAGTAATTATGTGAATAATGTAGCTGGAATAGTTATTTGGGCTGTAACATGAGTAGTGAGTGTTTTGAACCAAAGCTTTCACTACCACATCTTGCATTCCAGTTGCACCTCTTTTGTGATACTACTGAAGCTCAGTTATACTTGTGGATTGCGTGTAGTGTAAAATATGGTAGCATCAAAGCAGGAGTCAAGGAAAGGCTGTAGAAAGGAGTGTGGAAGGTAGCCATTCTGATTTTTTGCTTAGAATGTACCTGTTCCAAATTTTGGCTGGGAGACTATTTGTCCATTTTTGTCAGTTTGTCCATAAAAAGGCTAGGATAGTACTTCAACCTATTAAGATCTGTGGTTGCATACATGAATGCATGTAAGAAAACACCCCTAGAAATTCATTGTACATATTTCAGTAACAAGGAAATGTACTGCAGTTTTAAAACAAGCTGCATAATTGACAATAGAAGTAGGTGCATAGTCTATGTTTTATTTTCCACAAACTGCTGGTTATTTAATAATTTTATCTCCCCCCTCTCAAATAATACATTTTTCATAAAACATGTGCTAAAATTTAAGTACTCACCACAGTAGAATAAGGGTTAAAATGTGAGTCACATTTAGCCATCATGATTGATCTTTTAATTGCATAATAAATATGGGGCTTGTTGCTGTAGCAGTCAGGCCAGATGAGCTTGCATGTGTTGGCACAAAGAGAAGTAGAGGGTAACCACTGTATATGTGAGTTCTCAGGTTTTTACAGCAATGTAGCTGCAGAGTTTGTTATTCTGGGGTAGGATGTTGTGTAGCTGGGTAAACAGTAAGCCAGCAATGTAGTTTCCTATCTCACATAAACAGAATCCTAAACTATTGTACATCTTTCATGTGTACACAGATATCTGGCATAGTGCTCATGGTTGTTTAAATCGTCTGGGACGTTATGCACGATCTTGAAACACAGCACTCATGAGTATGTTACAGTTTGATACACTGACATTTTTACCTATGTGTTGCACTTACTTTGTTAGTGTGTCAGAAGCTGAGATAAACTTCCTGTCTACCTGTCTAGTTCCCTTCCTGTCAGTTTGTATGGTTAGGGCATGTAATTTTGAGTTTAAGTTTACTCTGATGATTTGTAATTTATCTATATTGTAAATATTGCGTGAGCTAAAATGAAGTACTTAAAGAATTTGATTCATGTTGTGTTAAATTAGATATGACATGTGAGGTTAGCATGTTCTTGAATAATGGAATTGGGAGCAATCATGAGTGGTATGTGTGACTGTGCCTTTGTAAGTTTAATGTTTCACATAGTGAATACCATTGTAAAACTACCTTGAATTTTCTGGATGGCACAGCCATGCTTTATGGGTGAGCCATAGCATCACAATCCCTTACATATGACAGAAGACTCACAGTATCAGAACTAGAATAGAGTTCTGAAAACTTTGGCTACTATATCATCAATTAATGCACTGATTTGCCTTGTTTTGCACATGACTGTATTATATGCTGTGAAATATTGTAGTTATTCTGTATCATTTATGATGAATGTTGTACATATTCTGGGATATATTTGGAAATTGGATTTATTTATGTCTTTTGGTGTTTAGTTTTTATGGATTTGAAATTTTAAAATTCTCTCTCAATTTAATTTTAATTGAATGTTAGGAGAAAGGCTACCAGTGATTTTGAATTCATCCAACAACTGTTATTTGAAATATACTACAAAACAGAAGCAATGAATTATAAGGATTTAAATTTCATTCTAATTGTAGAATTTCATTATTTGTTTTCCTGGTATATATTTTTGAACATCCATTGAGCAGACATCAGCTTCAGATTATTAATTAACGCTTAACATGATCATGGCACATTGTTTTGTTATCATCCACTGCTGATAATACTGAATCTTAGAAACTGACAGCATTCTTAGATAAAACAATGCAGATTAGTATTTCACAACTTCTGGTCATTTGGTTAGAACACAGAATTAATGGTCAGTGTGATTAGTATATGATTTCCTCTTCTACCAAAAATTTAAATGTAATACAAAAATTCGAATTATTTTGAAGCATCAAAAGATAGGAGAGAGCCGATTTTCAGGTTAAATTTATTTTATGTACAGGGTATCTGGAAAATAATGCCCAGGTTTTGTGACACTTTGTGTGTACATGTATGTGTGTGTGTATACACACACACACACACACACACACATTTTGATACAGAGACCAGTGCATATGGGTAACCTAAATTGCACAACGCATCAAGTTTGAAATGTCAATTTGTCCAATTTAACAGTGCAGATATTTTGGTGTGAAAGCAAGAAATTCTCAACAGCAGCATGACTTGTTGGTACAACTCAATACAGTAACCCCTCGGTATATGAGATGCACAAATTAATACCTATTTTTGAAATTGTAAGCCAATTCTCACTTTTATGAGGTCCTTAGTAGTTGCAAAGCACTTGGTTTTCCCAGTGCCTCCTCTTGGCTATTGTTCAATCTCGTTTCTCCTCACATGTGTGGAATGTTGTGTCATCTGCGAGCATTTCATGCTAAAGCAGCATTGCAGTGTCTGTCATTTTTCTCATAGCTGTTTTGTGAAGTTTACTGTGCTTGGCATTAATCATTATGTGGGTTAAATTTTACAGAATGTTTGTGTCTCATATTTATAAGGGGCTTAGTACCTAAATTTTATGCAATTTCCATGCAGATGTAGTGACATAACTATTGTTCATTGCTAAGAATTAAGTGTAGTGATTGACCATTATTTTTATATGTCATACTGTTCTGTGTTGTATTCAGGTGTGATTTGTGTGTTTGGGGAGAATATGTTGACCTCAGAAATCAATTTAAACTTGTAACAGAGGAAGGAATTGGAAAGTAATTTTTGTTGTACAAGTTCTTGCCTTATGAGCATAAGCCTGTAAAGCAAGGGATTACTGTGTCGTGTACTTTCATGTCTCTCCAAATATACAAATGATCCGTGATTTTGGTCCTCCACACGTTTGTCAGCAATGCTGGTGTCACTGCTATTGACACTGTCATTATGTGGGAGTCCTACATGTAATACTATAAGATAATGTGAGCATTGTGAAGTCTGGATTTTTTGCGGGACATATATGACACCATCTCTTCCTATGCACCAGCGTAAAAATTGGACATAAATTACAGTATACATTGGAATAGTACCACAGTGCTGTGTCATGCTTGCATGTTGTTGCCATGTTTTGCCATTTGCTTTTACTGTTTCCAGTGTTCCATTTTGTTTGGATTACTGAATTCATATTTGGCAAATCTGGAGTTCACTCTCAGACATCATATATATATATATGTCAGATAATGAACTTGTTGATTATATACTCATTGGATTTCTATATAAGATTGAAAATTTGTGCCTTTTTGGGCAGATGTTCATGAGTTGTATTACATATGATCAAAAATTTTCTCAGCACAAATGCCATAAAAAAGTAATTTGCTGTTTTGCAGAAGTTACATAAGAATATGTTACAGTTTATCAAGAAGGTATGGTTGCAAATGTGATTAAAAATGGGACAATGTAAGAGTGGTGTCAACAGTGGATGGCCTACATTGTTTGATTTAGTTGGCAGGATGTATATGACAAATATGTGTTATGTGTTACAGTGATAGGTAGCTGTTCTGTGCTTAAATTTGTTATATATTTAACTCACATGATAAGAGTGATGACATTGTCAGGACATGAAATACTTTATTGCTCTGGAATTCAAAATTTCAGATCAAATGTTTAAACTTACTCTAAACCAGGGGTGTCCAACCCCCCTGCACCTACCCACCCTTATTTTTATACAAGGGGCCACAACCACTCATGTAAAAATTACAGTAAGCGATATACTAATCCCTAACCTCCTAAATTATTGTGAATTCTGTTCAATACACATATTATATACAAATTCAACCATGGGCCACATAACACAACTGGAGAGGAGGGGGGTTGTAGGTTGGTCACCCTTCCTCTAAACTAATCTTTTTTATTTCAGTGTAGCCAGTATTTTCTGGGAACAAAGTGTTGATTAATGAGAATCTAAAAGAAGAATTAGACTAAAAACAGGTACATGTGTATAGTCCCAATTCACTTCCTACTACATGGGAACAGAACAGCATCTTATCAGATTTGAGGCTCACAGAGTAGTGACTGTGGCTTAATTTGGTAGGTTGGTACCAATGTTTCAGAGGAGCTTCCTCCTCCAATCTCCAGACAGAGGCTTTATATGGCAGGTTTCTCTTACATGTTGTTGCCCATCTACCTAGCTGCATAGAAGACTGTTATATTTGTACATCACCTTCATTATGAAAACTGCTTCAATAGGAGCATAAATGTTGTTTGCTGCACTTCATGGCCAATAATGCATGTAGCAATGAACACTGAAGCATGCAAAGTTATAAGCTTATGTTGTTTTGTGAATTCTAGTCATGTTCATACCACTGTTGTATAATACAAAATTCAAGCAAAAGTTTGAAGCGTGGTGGGATATGTAGCTATGTCATTGTAAATGTACTGATGGTATTGTATGATTGGTGGTTATTTTTGTTACATGGGAATGTAACATCCATTATTCTGTGCATTATTTGCCATAAAAACTCAGTTCTCGATAATTGAACATATATACTTCTTACAGTACCTTGTTAAGTTCCACAAGCCCTTTAAACAGGTATATATTTAAGTGGATTACATCATGAGATATATTTTGCTTCCTACATTTTGCGTAGAGACTATCTCATATTCATTATGTTTAATTGAAACGTTTTCTTTTCAGTGTTTCATAATTCTGTGCTTGCGTGTGAATAGTTTTGTGTTTTGTTATTAATAATATAAAAAGTCGATTTCATGTAGAGTTTCATCTAGCAAGATGTGAGCTTCTTACAGCAGTGTTGCTGTAGATTCTCATTTTATTTAGATCTTAATTAAAATATGATATTAATATGGGAATATACAACAGTCACTGAAAATATTTCATCTTAGAAATGTAAGCGGATCTGAAGATTAAATTGCATACTATGAACTTTTTGTTGTTTCACACGAAGAGTCACAATTTTAAATTCAGTTATCTTTATTAATATGTGTATGTATGTTGTAGAAAATGGTGTTATAGGAACGTTGAATGTAAAGTATGATTTTGTGTGTTCACAAATTTAATTATGGTTTTGTGTGTTCACAAATTTAATTGTAACATGTTGTTTACTATACTGAGGAAAATGTGGTGGAACGTAGCAGACATTATTTTCATCTCAACAATAAGTGTATTACCTTCCAATTATTTTATAGTAGCTTTTCTTTCAGATAGATTTTTATTGTTATATGATGATGAGTTTTAAACATGTTTTGTATCAGTTCATTGAAATGCTTATATTACTTTTTTACAATTATTGAGCAGTATTCCGCTGTGTTGTGACTTGTTTTGTAGATTGCTGATTAAGTACTTACACATTACATGTTGCAAATACAAATGCTTTTTACATTTATTTTCTCATGAAGAATTATCATGGTGATTGCATGTTAATAAGAAAAATGACTGGGTAATTACATGTAGTGGTAATGCTATAGACCTGTATTCAGGAGGTGCCTGGTTGTACTCTCAGTCAGAACATAGGCCATTCTGGCTGATAATGTTGTGGTTTTCCTTCGTTTCTCCAAGGGAATGCCCGGATAAAACTCAAATTTGGCCATGACTGTTTCCTTCCAGATCCTTTGAATTCATCAGTTAAAAACTACAAATTCTACATTGTGTAGTCTAGGCTATTGTCATTATTGTAAAATGAAGAGTTAAGAAGTTAAAGTTGCCCCTGTTCCTAATTAAGCATTATTCATTGTGAAGGCATTTTGGAGAGAGTTGCTGGTGTAAAAATGAGTCATAGTTTTCTTGGTATTATATGAACAAGTGCACAATTGAATGAAATTAACATTGTCAGATATTGCATTAAAAGTTACATTAAAGTCATGACCCTAAGTGTGGGTATTTCTTCTGCTGCAGAACCAAGTTATAGATAGTTAAACCTTTTCAACGATGTTTTCATGGAATTAAATTTTGCGGCCTTCTTGCGGAGACCACGGTGACTACAGTGAGCGAAACGTCCATGGTAGCAACCGAGGAATCTCCTGGTGCTCTCTGCCTGACAGTACAACGTAGATTTTGTTCCTGTCACTTTGTCTGTTGTATCTAGAGAAATTTTGGCTTTGTTCTTTAAAGCTCAATACAGTTTATGGTTAATAAAATAAACCACAAACAGGAACAAGGGGATTTGGATTATGACTGGGGTTGAAGGGTGAAGGCAACGGGTATATCACGAAGCGATTTCGCTTATCGATGATATTTTGTCGCATAAGGTTGACATTTTGTAATCCGTGTGTAACGTATTCCTTAACCTATGTGTTTTAGTGGAGGTTTTCGAAAAAGATATTCGGTTACAGCGTGCGTAATTATAATTGGAAAGAAGAGAGTGACCGTTACAGTATGTACTGTGATGAAGATTATGCTTTGGCGCTGCATTTACAAGAGTAGTTTGATACTGAAGTAGGTTTATTATATAACTTTTATCTAATTGCCAGAACTTCGTGGGTGGGTTATGTTATAGTTTATAATGACGTGTACGCCAGTATGCTGTTCATTAACAACCCAAAGAATATCGCGGTTCACTTAACGTGGTAGCCCTTTTCCTACCACCAGCAATTAGGTTTCTGTTTTCTAAGAGAACCATGTGTAATCACAGGTTTTGTTGTCATGCATTATTCCATTATTGCATTGGTTGGTGGGTGGTAAGTTTAAGGTTTTCGAATATTTAGCTGTTCTATATAATGTGTAGTTTATTTTTAAGTTCTTTGAAAAGTGGTGGAAGAGTATACCTTAAAGCAGCTGCAGGTTATATATTCAAGGAAGTGTAACAAAACTGGAAGTTTTTTCTTCAAATTCGTTTGAAGAGTGGCGCTCTCATTATCATATACTGTTTATTTTGTAAAGGCTTTACAGTGTGTTGACAACATTTGCTTATTGTTGAGTTTCGTAAGTTTCCACCTATTAAATATAATATGAACGGTTATAAGTCAGTTTCATTCCTAATCTGAATTTACATTCATGTAAGGTTAACCATAACTAAAGGAACTATTATTTATCTTATGAATATGAAACGTTATTCTTCATTTACACGCACTGTATTTTATTTTTGCATCAGTGCTGAGCGTGTGAAATGTTTCAGTCATTATATTTTCACTGTATGATTTATTTTGTACTTGTGACATATGTTTCAGTTGAAACCTGAACATGTGATAAATTCACGTACACACAAGATGCTGGATATGAAAAGCAAGGAAAATGTTTACAGAAAGAAATCTCACTGTGAAAGTTCCCCAGTAGATTCATCATGGGAATACATTGATCCAACACCAGATGTACATGTTCTTTTCACTCAGTTTGATAACCGATTCTTCTGGGGAAAGTTGAAGGGAGTGGAAGTGAGGTGGAGTCCAAGGATGACTTCGTAAGAATATTTTTGTAAAGATATTATGTGATTCATATTCTTTGACTGCACTGAAGCCAAGGGAAGAAGTCCCATGAACTGACACTATTCATATCTTCCTTGAGCTGTTTGACTTCCCTGTCAAGCTTAGTTCTGTAAAGGACCTATGTGATGTAAGCAAACTGTGATCTGTATTATTATTCACCTCCAGCCATCTAACCGTTGCATTTTCCGGATAGTTGATAGTGTTTAGCAACATAAATCAGCCCTTTGATATCATTGACATATGCCAGAGGTAGCAGGGCAGTGAGACAGTAGACAAAAAGGAGGGAGCCAAGCACTGTTATTCTCATCACCTATGGGGTTTCTTTCTGTGGTTTCAGTGTGAATATGCTATATGTACAATGTAGGTTATTGTTTACTTTAATAATGCTGAATTGATGTCTACTTTTTTGTTTGTGTTTTTGTGTGTACACAGGTGTGCATGCATACCCTATGTAAAGCTTGATGCCTTTAAAGGGCAGAATTGCTTAATTACCTATAATTCACATGCGATGAGTTTCTATGTATTATCCAACAATTCAGACAGTTCTAATTTTGTTCCCTGGTCAGAACTCTGTGCAGGCTTTTCTGCTGAAAGATTAATACCTTCCCATGTAACAAATATAAAACTACCCTGTCTTGGAGGGTAAGAGAGTACCTTTCATGTACGAGTTAGAAGCATTCCTGCGTGTTGCAATTTGCTCACTAAGATGTACAGTTTGTATCTGTGCTAAGTCCACATTTGTTTGTGCTCTTTGTTACAAACATTATGTAGAGAGTTTCAGACTTGGCTGCAGTGTTTTTTAAATAAAATATTTACAGGTGTGCTGGGATATGCTGCTATGAGGGACGAAGTGGTCTCTGCTCAGTTCGGCTCAGTCTTCCTTTGTTGAAATTTCGTCCTAGGAAAGACCTAGTTGAAACACTTCTGGTAAGTGATGCATGTAGATTATATTTTGTCCCATTAGGTCTGATTATGGTCTGCAAGTTACGGTCAATAAATGTTTCTGCAGTCCATATGTGTTTCATCTGTTGTGTATTCTGTGAATAGGTATGAGACCCAGTTGTTTTACAGTCTTGTCTCTGTGTTGTGTAGAGATATTTACACACCAATGTTCAGTCCAGCATGGGCATGTTCATTTTTATCTGTAAATATAAATAATTCACAGTGTGTGTCCATCTGGGGACTGCAGTAGCACAATGGTTAAGGTGCTGTGCTACAAATCGGAAGGTCGCTGGTTCAATTCCAAATGGTGTCATTGGAATTTTTCAGTCTGGTTTGGAGTGTCGAGTTGAGACGTGTGTTTTGTGAGCTCCTGAGTAAGGGTAGATAATGGGTTGCTACCTGGAGGACTACTGCGCGAGGGTTGGTACTTGGGCTGGGAGATACTCATGGCGTGGCGTGTCTAGGCGTGTTGATGCTATCGGAACATCCGTTGACTGCTTGGGTTTGACGGTGCTAAGTTCCATGGTTTTAGCGGTGTTACTAGTAATTGGTGGAGTCCAGCAGAATCCTGGTCCTGTTTTGGAAGTGGAGAATACCATGCAACTTTTATGTACTGAATGCGGCAGGAATCTGAAGTCAGGAATACAATGTGAACTGTGTAGATGATGGTATCATTACAGTTGTGTAAGCATGAAGGCTGAAGCGGCTGAGAGAGAGAATTTGAACTGTGATAAGTGTAGGACGGAAAAGGTGAGAATACTACAGGAGGAAGTGCAAAACGCGCTTAGACGAATTGATGAACTGAAGGCTAGGAACAGGGAGCTTGAGTCAAAGTTACAAATGGCGGGAACTGGGGAGAGAGACACAATGACTACAAAGCAAAAGGTTACAAAGTGTTTGGTGGTCGGTGACTCAATAGTGCGCAACGTCGGAGCAGAACGTGCAGATTTGAAGGTGGAGTGCTTTCCGGGGATAAAAACCGAACAGCTATACAGAGTGATGGAAAAGAGGAATCTAGTTAGTCCAGATACGGTTATTATTCACGTGGGTACTAATGACTTGAAAACAACGAGAAATCTAGATTTTGTAATGGGAGAAGTGTATGCGTTGGTGT
>Ga0131853_10010499_pt1 | contig 16933 bp, 12 predicted proteins | sample TergutLab28metaG_FD_92764 | JGI IMG/M metagenome (GOLD analysis project Ga0131853, IMG submission 92764) | Labiotermes labralis P1 segment gut microbial communities from Petit-Saut dam, French Guiana - Lab288 P1 (version 2) (version 2) | ecosystem: Host-associated > Arthropoda: Insects >...
CGACGTGCCGTAATGTGGATACTGGTTAACGTAGTACTTTTCAGAACACGACCCAACCAGGAACTCACGCTACGTGACTTCATTGAATTCATGCAGGCAAATAAATACAAATTGTACCAAACAGTGAAACGGAGACTTCTTGTGGCGAACTACCTCATAGAACAATGAATGAACGGTTGATTCCTCACATAATCTTCAGGAATGTAATTAAACATGACGCCATTGGTATAGTTCTCAATCAGGCATAAAATATATAACCACACAAAAAAAAATCCCGGTAGGGAGAAGATATTTTTTGTTTTCCAAAACGTCCAGACCCCTTTTCATTGAGTACCTTCGTCTAGTGCCAAGGTTGATAAGTGAAGCTACGCGTCTGCTCCTCCTATATGCCTTCCTTGCGTGGACAAGGGAAAACTACAGTAAGTGGTACATATACGTACCATTGGAATTCAGAAAGTTACTTCTTCTCGAATTGTGTTTATGTTGGAAGACATTCATATTGGTGACTTAAAAGTTATTTTTTGGTTCAGAGGTTATTTATTCTGTCATTGGGATTACTGAAGTGTGCGAGATTTGAGGTTCTCACAGAGGTGTTGAAGATTTCACGTCTGTATTACTGAAATAGTTTATGGGGTAAGAACTTAGTTTGCATTAATCCAGAAAATGCGCGACAGGACTGCAGAACGCTCTTGGCTTACTCCAACGGTAGTGTAATAGGTTTTATTGCCTCGCACCCAACATATTGGTACAGACGCAGTGTCATTGAAGGTGCAAACATAAGATTCTTGTGCGCACCGTGCTGCTGTCAAGTGTATCGGGGCGGGGAACCCTCACTGAGCTCTGAAGCAACCACGACAGTCTTCCATGAAACCTAATTTTAGTCGCGTTGGCTGCCTAGCAGTTGTGTGTGTGTGTGTGTGTGTATCTTTTCGCTGAGTTATAATACAGGAATAGCCAGCCAGCAGCAAGCTCCCGATGCTTGCACGAGAAAGCTGAAAGAATGAGTTTCCGACGGCAAGAAGTTGTCCGGAATAACGAAGAAAAGGATAAAATTCACTCGAGAACTTTATGTTAGGGCGCCATGTTATTCTATACCTTCCACTCACCAAACTCCGCACTGCTACCGTCAAATCTAAATTTCAGATGCCATGTAAGTTGCAGAAGAATGATGGGTGTTCTAAACTAGGAATTTCTTTAAGAGAGAATGCGTTTTATACATTGTTTTGTGGAATGCCGTCGCTTGGCGTTGGTCCCATTTCAAATTACCGTGGAGTTCCGCCTGCTGCTTTTTTGTATTCTAGTGCTGTTTATATTTAGTAATTTCTGTTAGCGATTGTTAGACGTTCTTTATTGTCACATGTTAATATAAGTTCGCTCAGTATTGTAATAAGGTACTGAAAATAGCATACGAAATGTTTCATTTAATTGTACGTGATACGTAAATACTTGCCTCTTACTGAAGTTGGTTATCGAGGCTGAAATTGTAAAAAGCAATAAACTTGAAATCTGTGCTTTTCTATGATATTATACGCAGCGTAAAGTGGTCATTCCTTGCAGACGTTTCGGGACAGCCAATCGGTCCCATCTTCAAGGGTCAAGAATGATTGATTATTGAAGATGGGAATGATTGGTTGTCCCGAAACGTTGATAAGTAATTACCACTACGCTGCGTAATATCCCAGGGGAGTGCAGATGTCATGTACTTCGCGGCGGAAGTTTGAAACCACGCAAGTCGTAAACTTATTGACCCTTCTGTCGAGGGTTTTTAGTAGGCGTTTGAGAAGGTTGTGTCGTGTTCATTAGCGTAAATCAGTTGCACCGTATAAGTGACGGTGTCTGCCACTTACGGTCTGTATACAGCTGTTAACACGACAAAGCCAGTAAATTATCCACAGTTCGTCCAAGTACGTCATTGTAGTTACAGTTACATTAGTGATAACGTACTTCGATGTACGTGGATACTGATCCGATAGCAGTTTTGGTTTCTGGTTAAATGCTATCTTCTTGCTTCGCTGTGGTCCCACACGTAGCCGGGCGTTCCATCTGCAAGGTTTACCGTTCGTCCTTCATACGTTTCAACAGCTGGTTCATGTTTGCACAGTGCACATTCGGCAGGCTAAAAGGAGTACATTTCGCTGTACAGGGAAAAATTTTTCCGGCCGGTTGTTTGAAATTAACGACACTTGGACGAATCCGTCTCTTCTGAGCGACGTCCTTCCTGTAGCAGTGTTCAAGTAGCACGGAACGTTATGTGTGGAGTGACGTGTGCTGGTTTGCGACAAATGGGGAAGAGAGGTTGTCACGACTTAGCAAGGCCGCCCTGACCGAGTTTGTTTTGGCAGATATTTGAACCCTGTATCTCCATGATACAGATTGCATTATAGTAGCTGAGCAAACTTACCCAGTAATGGAACCTTCATGTTAAAATGATTAATGTCATGTGAAAGCACACTTCCCGAAGTGCGGTAAGGTTTTTTTTTTTCGCGCGGTTTTTCATGGACGTGTTAGGTACTGCAGACACCGATAGATGTACAAATGAGACCTAACTGGAAATGTTAGATTTGGGGTTCGGACGCCATTGACTGGGTAGTTCGAAGATTTCTGTCGTATGAGATGTGGCGCCATGCAACGCTATATGTACCGAAGTTTCGGTGGTCTCTCTGAATATAGAGGTTTTATTTATTTATTAGCAATCAGAAAGAATGCAATCTATAAGCTGATGTGATGATTATACAAAGTACGCTACGATACTATGTATTTCAATGACGTGGTAGGGTATTCATCCAGCGATGTTAACTCAGGTGCCTTTCAAGTCTAAAGGCCAGCATCGTTTTAGTCTCCTAGTGTTTACAGGTTGTAGTAGTGGCTCTAATAGTGGATTGGGATGGACTTCCAGTTTGTTGTGATATTTATTGATTCTTTCATGGATGACGTCACTTACATAAGGGATGTTGAAGTCTGTATGTAGAGTATGATTTGTTACATACCAGGGTGCATTTGCTATGGCTCTGAGAATTTTGGAGTGGTATCTCTGCATGATGACTATGTTGGACTTGCTGGCTCAACCGCCCAGTTCTATTCCGTAGCTCCATATGGGTTTGATTACTGCTTTGTAGATGAGTAGTTTGTTTTCTATAGATAGATGGGATTTTTTCCCTATTAACCAGTTGATCTCTTTTGTTTTTAAGTCATTTTGTTTTCTGGCGATGTGTTCTTTCCAGTTTAACCTGCAATCGAAGTGTATTCCTAGGTACTTTACTACTTCTGTTTGAGGTATAATAGTTTAGTTGATGTTGACTGCAGGGCAGTGGCCTTTCCGGAGGGTAAACGTTATGTGCGATGACTTGGATTGGAGGTGGAAGGTGCCTTCGAATCGTCGGTATATATAAGGTTTAACGGTGTCAGATTCCAGAGTCCGGTCTGGTGTTAATAACTAAGAATTCTCAGCAGTCGTAGTACGTTCCGTGCTACTCGTACTGTATAATTTTCGTACCGACCTCTTAAAATAGAATATCAGTTATCGTAGCAGACGTACTTCGACGAGATGGCACGCGCAGCACGGGGAAGTATTTGGACACTAAAATGCTGTGTAGCAAGCTAAAGTGTGTGCTGGATTTATGGTCTGAAGTGTCACCGAAGTTAAACATGTTGTTTTGGGCTGGTAAAGTTTACACCTGATTTGCAGCTGGGTAATGACGTTAAAACTAAGCTTTTGGGGGTTCGACGGGGCAAATTGGTTAGGTTTAAATGTGCTGCATTTATAGCCTCGAATGAAAATAAAATTAAGCGCGTTGTGATGGCCTGGTAAAATTTAGAGGTAACCGATTTGTTGCCAAATACGAAAGTGAATTTGTATCGTAGGGAGTTTTAAAGTTTGCACTAGATGTGGCGTGGTATAGAAATTGTATTAAACGTGTTGTTTTGAACTGGTAGCTTATAAACGAGGTCTGCAACCCTCCATGAAACCAGGAATTGTCGCATCGAAGTAAATTCTTTGTGATTTGTAATAAGCGTATAGCGTAATAACTTAAATAAAACTTGTAGGAGCTGACCGATTAGGAGTCAGTGTTAACTGATGTTCTTTCGGATCGTGTGTGCGCAAAATGGAAGAAAATCGAGAGAGATTTAGTTGCAGTAATGGCTGTTGAATTTAATTCTGTGCGTGATGTTGAAACAGGGGGGATGTGGTCGATCTTGAATTTTATTTTGTGTTCCAGAGGCCAGATTGTCGCTTGTGCAGCTTTGTTTGATGTACTGGTAACAAACTTCTCTACGCATCAGTTTATTATTTTAGTTATTTAAAAACATAGCTTGTTTAGTCTGTACGAGACAACCATCAGGCTCGCTTTTCAGAAACATATGAAAAATGAAATCATATGGCTGCGGCTATACATTCATCAGCAATAAATTACGGCCAAGATCTCGCTCCTACGTTAAATATTTGTAAATATCACGTTTGGTAAGCATTTTTGCAATATATAAAGTAATGTTAAAATATTATTAATTAGGGTGAATTAAGTTTAAAGATCTTAAAATTTGAAATAAATCCATAGAAATGTTTCATACTAATAAATAGTAGGCCATACGTGGGAGGGTAAAAATGGGAAAGTGGTGAGCCAATCGTCAGTTGGATATTTAGTAATGTTAGTGATATCTGCAATGAGATAGTAGAACATAGTAAGGCATCTGACAAGAAGATAATGTGTGAGAAGAGTAGTTTGTGTCGGGGTTTGTACGTGCGTTGATGTTAACTCTCTTTATCAAGATCGATACATGTGGACAGTCCTGTATAACTGATACGGGCATTTCATGCACCCCTGTTTATATTTACTTGGTGATGACAAACCGTGTATTTTAATTGACATTTACTTTACTTACTTGTGCTTGGTGTTCGTTTTCCCACGTATTTATTTATAGAATATGACGGAGAAGTAAGCTGGTACGCTGTTTCCCAACAAACGATGATGACGGTATAGTCTTACTGCAGCATGTATGTGTCATGTGCTGGTCGGGAAACTGTTGAATGCGGAGACTATGTTACGTCATTTTAATTCGCCGAGACAGTTGTGCCTAGGTGTTTTTGCAGACAGTCCCCCATGACACTCAAGTTTAGTGACGCCAAGCATTTTCGGCGGACGTGGTAATTCTTGTGGCCTGTAGTTATTTGGGCGACACAGACCATCTTTATGGAGGGTTTTGTGGTTTTTCCCACGGCGTCCAAGACTGGGCAGGATGGCATCTCAAACTATGGCACGACCGGTTCCTTCCACACCCTTCCTCATTCATTACTCCGTTGTTACCGTGCCCTTTCACGCTACATAGCCTGCGTACACCATGATATTGTTAATAAACCCGAATAAACGTAAGCCCTTATCTGAATATGGGTGGGGGTTTTTAAAGGAAGAGTCAGTTTGGACGTCCCTGAACCTGGCCTGTTTTGAGGTAAGATACATTGCCTCTTTTAAAAAATTTATCCGTCCGATCTTTCATTAACGTTTACCTTTGCCACAATTAGAGGAAACTGTTATTAAACAAAGATATTGTCTTATTCCATGCCATTTAATAATACCTTCATAGCTTGGTCAAACAGAAGGAACTTGTCCAGTTGTATACATGTAAACGTCTTGGGGAATTTTCAGTTCGCTGAACTTTGTGACTGGTTCGTTCTTGGGGAGAAGCCTTATTAAGGAAATGTTCGGTTTAAGGGCCTCTGAAATGCAGCTGATAGCAGGGATACCGAGAGCGGGTTCGGGCCCTGGCGGAGAAAATGTTCGCCCCCCCCCCCCTCTCCAAGGCAAGATCTTAAAGCATAGAGCATTATACGCAAGATGGCCGCTGGTCGACCCAATTACATATGATACTACCGAGAAAGACAAACCATATGCAACAAGTTGGGCCCCGCGCCCTGATAATTTGTACCGGCTCCCTCTTCTCCCCTCTCGACGGCACTAGCTGATAGAATCCAGGTTGTGCTATTCTTCGGTCGCTAATATTTCTTGAATTGTGTAGCATGCTAGCCTGTTCAAACAAACTTCGCTTTTTAAGTCTGGCAGGCTCGCTACATTTCGATACAACGTGGTTAGCTTCATCTCGGGTTGAGTACAAATTTAGAAAATGTGAAGCGCAGAACTTCAGAGTTGATTTCAGATGCCAAACCCTTAGGCCGCGGAGCTGTACATTTAAATTTGAGTGCACCTTTTACCTAAAACATGAATGTTCAATGAACCAAAACATAACTTATGAAATACACGGCATGGCATTTGGGGGGGGGGGGATAATGTTCAGCTGCATGTGACAAGAAATTCAGTAAGAATATGTATTGACTAAATGTATGCAATGCGGTCATTATGGTGACTTCGTGAAATGTACGAAAAAGGAACTTACGCCAAGATTCCACCCACCCCCCCATTCCCCTCCTTAATTTGTGTTCTAGTCAAGAAAGCATTGCTCATTTGTTATCTACAATGCGCAGTGAGTGAGTCCCGGCTGTTGACCTGCTCTTACCGCAACAGCAAACCCGTGAAGGACAGTCATGTTGTTTGCAGTTGTCAAAGTCCGGTTCCATCATAGCCAAGTCTGATGGCAGACAGTCTTTGTTCGGTATAGTGGGTAGGGTACGGACGAACGTGAGGTATTGGAAATTTCAGTTTGATAGTTTGTCAGTCCCTGTAAATGTGTTTATAAGTTACGAAGTCAACGTGTTATGCGTAGTTGTGTTCCTTGAATGTTCGCAGCGAATGTTTCTAAACCGCTGCTTTGTCATTGTAACTCGTCATTAAAGAAACAAAATTATTTACCCAACACACGCGCGCGCGCGCGCGCGCGCACACACACACACACACACACGTGGCTTGAGGAGAGAAAGAAATCATGTTCACATTAACGCTAGTTACGGGAGGTCTTACAACCTTAGTAGATCAAGCGGCTACGGAATAAAGGTCGTGGTTTGGTTCTCGGTGGAATAATTGCGATTTAATTGGCGTTGCAGGGTCCAGGATTGCCCAGGTGTGCTTTATAATGAGCGCATAGGCCTCTTTACTCGTGGCTAGAGGGTTCAGGAGTTTATGCCATGGCGTATGGCAGAGGAATAGTTTGTGTTATGCGCAGTACCTTGTTTACGTTCAGACAACACTGAACTACCGTTTTTGCTTGATGATTTGAGTACAGCTAAGAAGTTTTTGTTACTTCAGCGGTAGTGGTAGTGGTAGTGGTGAAGGTAGTATTGGTAGTAGTAGCAGCAGCAGCGGTAGGAATAGTAGTAGCAGTAGTAGTAGAAACAACAGTAGTAGCAGAAGTTGTAGCAGCAGCCGGGGGAGAGAGATAACTGATGTAGTGGTTCTTCTTTAGTATGATTGTGCCTTCTTAGGCCTACATATTGCTTGGGCGGCTTGTGGTCCTAGTGCCATGTACACATTCAGTCTTCACAGCGTAGAAGCAGTTGAATATAAATTTTTAACGCGCGGATTATTCAGCTGCCTGTTATTCAGGTAACTGGTTTGTATTCGACTCATTTGCCTTCGTTAGAAACGTTTTTTTTGTTTGTTACGTTCCTATTCATTTTATTTAAGTACTCTTGCTATTTAATAGTATTTGTGGTGGAAGTAGTGTAAACTCGACAGGATGAAGTACTGTCATTGGTTTCTTCTACAATTTTCGTATTTCCGTTGACACAACAATTACATATTAATGTTACTTCCGGTAACAAACGTGGAAGCCCTGGCCTTGAGTTGTAACGTTCGATGTCCATTGAACACTGCTTAACCATCAAAGAGCAGGTAATTGAGCGGAAGACCATTTATGAGGCACCGAAATGTACCTATCAGTGCTTTATTTGTGACATCATACAGAGAAAATTGTGAATAGATTTTTGTGCAGGTCTGTGTCACTGTAGGTCTGCGAAGCCCGAAATGATTATTTGTTATGTAAATTTGTAAGTTTTCTGATTTAATGTAAGTAACTTGAACGCAGACTGGTACCGCAAGTGTCGTTAATAAATAGTACATTTACTGTCTGTAACATGCTCTGTGGTTCACGTAATTTCTTTGAAGATACAGGAGCCAGATATTCTCCAGCAGGCAGTGTAGGCACTGCTCGCTCGTAAATAGTGTGTACATTACAGCTATGTTCACAATGCGTTGTAGCTTACGGCTGTTCCCTGTTGGGTGTTTCATATATCCGTTTTTGACATCCAAAGAGCCGTGCTAATGACATGTTAAAAGTTTCGAACCATCATAAGAAAATATAAGAAAGTATTAAAGCACTGTAATCACTACGTCCATGTACATCTGTATATTTACCACTGCGTGTTCCACGTAAGGCGGATTCCTTTCATGGAGCTGCCCTAATATCTGTATTAATATAACTTATCCGCATGTTAAAGCAGTTGCAACTGACTTTCAGGCTACTGGGAACATTGACCCGTACGCGCACAATTTTAGGCGCGTTCGCAGAATCGCAAAAAGCGACTTTTAGCTTCGTCATGTCTGTCCGTCCGCATGGAACAACTCGACTCCAACTGGACGGATCTTAATCAAATATATCTGAGTTGGGACCGCGGTAGCACAGTGGTTAAGGTGCTGTGCTACAAATCGGAAGGTCGCTGGTTCGATCCCAGCTGGTGTCAGTGGATTTTTCGTTGACATAAAGACCTTCCAGTCGCACTATGGCCCTGGGGTCGACTCAGCCTCTAACAGAAATGAGTACCAGGGGTATTTCGTGGGGTAAAGACGGCCGGTGCGTAAGGCTGACAACCCACCACCATCCTTGTGCCGTTGTCAATAAATCTAGGAACCTTAACTTCCTGGAACCCTCTGGACTTGTCCAGGCCTGTAATGCTTTACCTTTTGTGATATCTGAGTATTTTTCCAAGATCTGTTGGAAAAATTCAGGTTTCACTACAATCTGACAAGAATAACGGGTACTTTAAACGAAGACCTATGTACTTTTTTTAACATCTCTCGCTCAGTTCTTCTTAGAATGGGAAATGTTTTTACAAATGATGCAAAGAAAATTAAGACATATTTCATGTTCAACCCCCCCCCCCCGAAAATTTTGCCGTTGTTAGATAATGTGGAATAATATTGTGGATCCAGACAGGCCACGGATGACAATATGGCGCATGCGCACTGCATGCTGGATGCCTAAGGCTACAAACGCACACTCAGAATATGTAATACGTGTTTCTTTTCGACAACAACAGTGGTTACACGAACGCGCCTTATTATTACGTTATACGTATTGTTCAGTTTATGTTTCAGAGAGGGTTTTTACCTAGATCATATTCAATTATAAAGGTCAAAACAGAGAATATTTTAACGTTCGACAGTGGCACGCCGTAGCAGTTTGGCAGCACTGGGCCTTATAATGCCGGAAACATGTGGCACTTCTTCCATGCAGGTGTAACGTGTAGTGGGAAGTTGCTGGTGACAGTGACGGGATTAGAGAACGATTCCTGCAAAAAAAGAAAGTGACGCAATATTTTGTGCACGTGGAGTTTAAAAATAAGTGAGCAAAGTGTCCAGCGTTACGTGGTCCCTGCTCATGTGTCTACATTAACAATCTGTATTAATAACTTGGCACATGTTAAAGCAGGTGTTTTCATTCTGCACTCACCAAGTTCTCGCAACGAGGGCCAGAGTTCAGTTCCTGGATGGTTCATATTACATTTGTGTAACATTTGGACAGGTTTTCCTCCGCCACTTATTATATCTTTGCTCCAAAGCAGTGTTACCCAAAACTTTGTTGCTCGCGGACCCATTCTGGCCTCGAAAAATAGCCACGGATCCTCACATCCTTACTGACGTAAATATAGTGTTCCGGGATGATACGTATTCAAAATTAATAATCTCATAACTGATCTTAGATAGCTACGAATTCGTACCACTAACACATGTAAAAATGTATTGCGTGATTTGACCTTAATTAAAATGATTGTCGCTCGCTTCATGGCTAAAGGGGGTTACTTAATTAGATATTCTATCGTTCATACGAAATAAACACTTCGCTAATTAAAGAAGTCTCGCGATTATTAGTATTATTATTATTATTAAAACAATATTTCTTGAATTAAAAGATAAGTGGACTTTAAAGTAGCCATTACAGAAATGTATCTGCGGATCCTCTGGGAACTGGTCGCGGATCCCCTGAACACATTTGGTAACCACTGTTACCAGCGGCTGGTACTGTATGTCATAGGGACCGCAGTACTATGGAACTAAGCCTAGCACTAGGGATATTTGTCACAGTGAAAGCTACAAAAATTTATCACAGTGATTTGGTTTTGTGAATTTTCATTCCGTGTTTCGGGAGGTGGCTTCTATAACGGGGTTCTAGTAGCTCCTGGCAATACCATGTATTAACATAGAATGATTTTGATTAAATTAACTGCCCATATTGGTGGTGTACTGCGTGCAGCTTGACCGTTGAGCTGTGACCTTCAGTTACAGAACGGATGTTTTGATGACTTAGAAAGAAAGGCCTGTTTCCAGCGTATAACCTTTGCTTCTGCGATGAACCGCATCGGTTTACCCTTTCAGAACCTTCCCAAGAGTTTGGTGGCCCTGGTAATGGCTGCACGTGTCTACTGTCCGGTCGAAAGTAGTCCTGCATGTCTGGAGTGCGCGAGAGTGTCGACGAAGTGCCTACCACACGATACATCAGCTTCCTTCTACTGCGCATCTTAAACGTGCGTGTGCGTCTTAACGGTTTTTATATCCAGGCCCAAAGTGACTGTACATCTGGTGGATGGTCGATAAGTTCGTCTTAGTGTAAGTTCCTCATGGGGCTTATTACCAAATTTTGTCCGAGGTCACGAACCATTCCGGTTGATCTCGACAGGTTCGAACAACACGTCTTTGATCCTCGTCACCTGTACCAACCCCCCCCCCCCTTCCCAACCCAGCAGTCACAAATAATTGAACTTCAAGTTTCACGGTGTTTGTAGTGCACATGGCAATTTTTTTTTCAATAGTCCACGATTTGTACAGCAGATCACGCCTTTGTCTTGTAGCTTTTGCCAAAACGACATTGACGCCGTCAGTTTTAAGCTTAATACAATACTGTCGAGTTGGTAGGAAGTGGCAGGCAGTTCGTGCTTTACCTCCGTGTTTCACAGAGTCGTGAGAATCTGAACACGTGTAGTGACGTTGCAAAAGACAAGACACATCTGTTGTTGCTTCCACGACGTAGACTATAATCCTACGGCATCACTGCATGCATACGAATGAATTTGGAGGCATGTTCACAAAATTGCGAAAAGGGGCTGTTAGCTTTGTCCGTCCGTATGGAAGAACTCGGCTCCCAGTGGACGGATGTTCATGAAGTTTGATATTTGGGTATTTTTTTAAATTATGTACACAGAATTAAGGGTTTATTAAAATTGTCAAGAATAACGGGTACTTACGTGGAGACGTAAGTGCATTTCTGATAACGTGTCTCTCATTTGTTAGAAAGAGAAATATATCAGGCAGAAGTTGTAGAGAGAATCAAAACACGCATTTCATTTTCAGAGAATTCTGCTTTGTACGAGGTAATGTGGAAAAATATGGTAGAGTCGGACAGGCCACGGATGACTAGATAATACTGCGCGTGCGCTTTGTATGCTAGATAACAAAGGCTAAACACAGATTGTGTAATACTTATTGCTTTTCCACAGCAGCAATGGTTACGCGAACGCGCCTAAATATTACGTTTTTGTACGGCCATTGCCTGTCTGATTCTTCGATTTCACTAATGTACTTGGTTCATTAGTAGTTCGTAATTGATTTGTCTCAGGCTTTTGAAGACATGGTATTGGTTTCTTATACGTACACTTGCATGGAGTTTCAGAATTCTTGTCTCAGCACAATTAAAAAATACGAATGACTTGTGCGCAAAGTCCGATGAAGTCTACAAAGTACAGATCACAAGTAGGCGTATCTGGCTGTGTTTCATATTCAAGAAATATGATTTTAGTTCATCCAGTTGTCTGTAGATGGACGAAACAGGTGATTACTCATCTGCAGTGCTCTTGTTCGGTTGATTCTTATGGTGCTCGTTATTTATTGATTTGTTCGACATGCTGTTTGTGTATAAATTAAAACTGTTAGCTCTTAACTGAGAGGTGTTTGATTATGGCACATCATGAAAGAACGTGGGAATCGGTAACAAATTTAGGATTCCTTGTGTGTTATTTTATTCTCTTGAGAAAGAAGTGCACGCTGCTCTGTGATTAATTAAGGTCGCTAAGCTTAGCACTTTTCTTGTTCGTTACTGCTGTGCCTAGCCGACAGGAAACGGAACCACACATGTTGTTGTGTCTCCACATATGTTGCTGTCACTCATTGTGTCAAGTGACACACAAAATAGGCGGGTCTTAGTAACGTGTGATCGTGTAGCCTTTAGATGGCCCTGTGTGTGTGTACGTTGTTAAGTGCATTATTACGTAGTCTGTGTGGACATTAAGTGATATTTCTTCACGCCGTATGTCATCTGTGATGCGATTGTTGGGCCCCTTTCAGCCTGAAAATAATAATAATAATAAAATCCCATTATATGTTGGGAGATTATAAGAAGAAGCTCTCAGTCTCCGAGACTCCGAAAGTTGAATGACGGGATGTAAGTAGGTAGACAAAGAACTGGAAGGCATGTGAATGGGCGCGGTCTCGGAGTGATATAATGCACTCTTCCGGCATGACTGAAGGTACCCATTGAAACCAGAAAATTCTGACCAGATAGAGGTGACTTGAAGATTTGAACCTACTGCTTCACGAATACAAGTTAGAAGCGATACCACTTACTGTGTGCGTTCGGTCTCGGACCACTCGAACATCCGAATTCTGGGCATGAACCCTGTTCGTGGTGTGGATGGATGTGTACGATTTTGTGTGTTCTGTGTTGTCCTTCGTAGGCACGAAACCGTTGGTCAAAGCGTCCAGCCAGATAAAAACACATACGTTAGAAATTGATTCTGAAACGGAACAGGCGCATTGCTTTAGGGCTGCTGCGTTAAAACGTGGAGGGTGTTAAGCGCCGCGATGAATTGTTGGCATTGAAATGGCGCAGGTTCATGAGAAGACATGAAAACTTGCACAGTGATTTTACATTCATAGGTCCGTGCATCGCTGATATATTCTCAGAGTACAACCAACAAGATGCGACCCTTCCCAATTTATTTATTTCTGTAAGACGCTCTACATGTTCCAGTCGGGTTTTCCGTCCATCATCAGGAGCTCAAAACTGAACATACAGCGTCAGGCATTTGTTAGACCATTACTGCTACCTGCTGTTAGCCTGGACGGGTTGGAAATCCCGTTCAGGCTAGCAGCAGGTAGCAGTTTTGGGTCTGACCTAACGCTGTACGTGCAATTTTGAGCTCCTGATGATGGACGGAAACCCCTTCTGAAACATGTAGAGCGACTTACGGAAATAAATAAAATGAAAAAAGTCGCATCTTGTTGGTTGTACTCTGAGAATTGTATAGTGATTCTTTTGTTAATTCGACAGTGCAGTTTGAAGCATATAGATTTCATAGCTTCAGGAGGTAGAATAATTGGACCTGATGAATTTGACAAGATGTGGATATGATTGCGAATTTTTTTGTGTGCTATACATTTACGTGCAGCAGGTACACAATAAATGTGTTTATTACCAACAAATTGCGTCAGTTAAAATATACAGAATTGTTACTCCGTCATGTTTCGGCTATTGAGAGCAGCCATCTTCAGGGTTTTTGTCAGCAATAAACATATGAATTGTTTTTGTTGTTTTCTAAACTCTAGTGTACAGCATTTATTGGCAAATAGCGGGAGATGAGAAAATTGTTTCCGATATTCAGATACTGGATTGCTAACCGCAGCGTTTGAGCATTTTGTCACAATGTGGACGCAGTAAACTTTAAGTGTTTTAATTCGTAAGAAAGTGTCGGCTGAATTACAAATAGGAGGAACCGTACAACCGTCTTTAAACTTTTCAGAAATTTAAGAAATAAGTGTACACCGCTTGAGGTTGAGTACTGAGTGTTGCGGGAGGCTGATTTCTGTACCAGTCGCTACGTGTGAAATCCTGGGGCCGTGGCCTCGTACAGAAACCGGTGCTGCTGTTCCCCCTCTTCCTGTTTTATTTTTCTCCGTGACGAATGTCGAAGCCCTTCGTGAGGGTTGCACAGAGCTCTGAAAATAGCGTAAACATTCCAGTGAGGAAGACTGGTGGAGCAAAGTTATCTCCAGTTTCAGCTACCTCGTTCAGGCACACCTCTTGTGCAGTATTACGTTTTGTTTTAATTGAGTTGAATGTTGTGACGTTCGTGATTGAATGCGTAGCCGTTGCTTGCAATACGCCTAGTGTTAAGTATATATATAATGATGGACATCCGTCCGTTTCTTGTGCCATCATTATGCTGTAAGAAATGCACACTGCATATTGCACAGGCTGCCAATTGGATCGTGTATTGTGCTTGTGGAACTGTGTGAGAATTAATGCCTACGTAATTCCGAAAAATTTCCCTCTTTTTTTATTGGAAGGTTTCAGTATGCGACCTCTTTAACGTGAAATTAATGGAAAAATGAGCCTTTTCAGAACGCTGAGGGCTACAGTCACCAGCTGTTAATGTATTCTACGGTCCCCTCGGCTGCCATTGAATAACGTGTTGTGTTTACGAGCTTAGGACGAGCCTCTGCATTCGCTGCTAATACAAACTTCGTTGTCAAATATCACATAACGCCGACGAATGCACTCATAGGCTATATTATTAAATCAGCACTTTTTTAACACTACGCGTAACAACATGTTTCAACCCTTGAAGAGTCATCTTCAGGGAGTATAACTGATACATTCAAGAAGCGTGGGTCAACAAAATGAGTCAACGGTTGTATTTTGCGACTCGTGGCTCATTTCAGTGAAAGAAATCCAGGGAGCATTCTGTTCTAAAGATACTCTTAAAACTGAACGGTATAAAGATGATCATGCACAACGCCTCTGCATTTCGTTTGCCATAAAGCTAACTGCATTATGCGTCTGTAATTCGCACTAACGTGCTTCAGAAATTCCGTTCACTTGGGCACACGCTTGTTTCGAAACCTGTTGTTTCTTTTCCATTATTATTATTATTATTTGGGGACCGCGGTAGCACAGTGGTTAAGGTGGTGTGCTACAAATCGGAAGGTCGCTGGTTCGATCCCAGCTGGTGTCAGTGGATTTTTCATCGACATAAAATTCTTCCGATCGCACTATGGCCCTGGTGTCGAATCAGCCTCTAACAGAAATGAGTACCAGAAGTATTTCCTGAGGGTAAAGGAGGCCGGTGCGTAAGGCTGACACCACTATCCTGTGCCGTTGTCATGAAATCTGGGAACCTTATCACGACGCACGGTCACCTGAACATCAAATTCTAAATAGTTATGTTTGTATTCTGTTTTTTTAATCATGCCGTGTCGTCTGGGGGGAGAGCCTTGGAAGATATACGAAATTTGCTATTACAGGCTTCTTTGTAGGCATACGTAGAATGCTTATTGACACTACTGAAAACTAAAAACTTACGTGGAAATGCGGATAAACAGGACCAACGACAGTACCTGTGTGTTTTCCTGTAATAGGTTTTCATTTTGTTTTCAATGAAGTGAAACGACCCGAATGAACTGGTTTTGTAACTCGTACGTTATGCTGAATAATTTGCGATGTGACGTGTGTGATTTTGTATTATTAGTTGCTGGAATACCTGGACGAGATGAACTGTATGGGCTAACTTTATACAATCCTCTAAAATCTACCCCAAATCCCACGTATCGTTGTAGGATTGAGCTGGGGCTTCCGGCTTGAAAAGAAATACGTGTGTACATCTATTATTGACTAGATTTTGGAGAAGGGCTTCGCATTGTAGCCAACCGTGAACCAGCAGATGGCCACGTTCCAATCCAAACAGTCACCTAAAAAGAATGATAAGTACCAACTGTTGTATACATACGGTTGTACCTCATGATGATGGGCCTAGATACGCCCGGAACGTGTAGAGTTTGCCGAATTATACTAAGAATAAGTTGTGCATCAAGTTGGTTTTTCTTTACACAGTTATAACGAGATGCACGGTCAACAAAACATAAAATTTGGGCCCTGTATGTTTAGTGGCTGCAAGTATTTACACAACTTTGTTGTAAACGTTGCATTAGTAGGAAACAACTGTGACCATATGTATTCAGCGTTTGGTACATTGGTACGTGAGCGTGTGTGTGTGTGGGGGGGGGGGTTACTTGTTCAGATCCGGATCACAGCATTGGAATGTTTCTCGTGTTCATGACTACGCTGTGCCAATGTTGTGATTATAGTCCAGGTATTCGCATTTCTCTCAGCTTTTAAAGTCACTTGCTGCAGCCCGTCTTTTGTTTTTATTTTTCTAACATTTTTTTATTCCGTACTGAAGAACAGAGACACGAAATATAACAAAAGAAGCTTGCGTTGTGTAGCTCGGCTTTTCTGTACGTCGCGTTTCATATATTTTTAGAGTGGGGTCAGGGCGGGGGGGATGGGGGTGATGGGGGAGGCGAAAGCGAACAACGTGGTCGAGAAAGTTTATTTTTCGAGCAGCGACAAAATGCACAGCATTTTTTTTTTCTTGACAGCGTTTCGCTAAATTAAAAGCTAATGTTTTTAAAGTATCTCTTCTGAAACGACGTTCATTTCAGATTTTCCATAATACATAGTAATGGCGGCCGGGATTTTTGGGCTTGTATTACGTTAATCTAACTACTGACACCATTTGTAGTAGGAGGAAAAAAGTCTTAATTTATGTTTGTATGACATTTAATGTGGGCCGGGTAGCTCAGCCGGTATAGCGACTGAGCTATGGGCTGGACGGTCCGCGATCGAATCCCGGTGGGGACGAGATTTTCCGCCCGTCCAGACCGGCCCTGGGGCCCACCCAGCCTCCTGTAAAATGGGTACCGGGTCTTTCCCGGGGGTAAAG
>Ga0131853_10010500_pt1 | contig 16933 bp, 16 predicted proteins | sample TergutLab28metaG_FD_92764 | JGI IMG/M metagenome (GOLD analysis project Ga0131853, IMG submission 92764) | Labiotermes labralis P1 segment gut microbial communities from Petit-Saut dam, French Guiana - Lab288 P1 (version 2) (version 2) | ecosystem: Host-associated > Arthropoda: Insects >...
CAATTGACACATTTATTTAACAGTGTTATAATACAAAAAGAACGCGAAGGCGTTTTTTTGTTGCCCAGTGTTGTGCTTAAAATAAACAACATATGGTATACTTAAAAATAATAATAGGAGAAAACAAAGATGCCAGTTAAAGAGAAGAGAGTTAAAATCACGCTTGCTTGTGGCGAGTGCAAACAAAGAAACTACGACACAACAAAAAATAAACAAAACGATGCAGAAAGACTTGAAATGAAAAAGTTCTGCCGTTTTTGCAAAAAAACAACAGCACATAAAGAAACTAAATAAGTAGGGAGATTTTTATGTCAGGAAAGAAAAAACTTAGAGAGAAAAAAGAAAGAGAGCAAAGAGAGAACAGAGCCAAAGGCTTTGGTCGTGCAGTTAAAGGTCTTTTTTCAGAACTTAAAAAAGTAAGTTGGCCAACATTTCCAATGGTTGTAAAACAAACAGCAGTTGTTTTGACAGTTGTTGCGTTTTTCACAATTGTTTTGTTTGGCGTAGATAGAGGCTTATTTGAACTTCACCAATTGTTGATTGGTTAGTATATAGGAGAAATCATGGAAGAAAAGAAAGAAGAAGAATTTGAGATTGTTGATATTGATGCAAAGCCAGAAGATATTAAACCTGCGGCTGAAGAGGTTGCGGTTGCGGTTGTTCCGCTGGATGAAAATCTGACAGAGAAAGAAAGAGAAATCTTGCTTGCAAAAAACAGCCCAGAAAGCAAATGGTATGCAATTCACACATTCAGTGGCTATGAAAACATGGCAAAGTCTAACTTAAATATCGTTATTGAAAGAAACGCAGAAATTCTTGAAAAAAGAATTTTTGAAATTTCAATTCCAGAAGAAGAAGTAATCATCGAAAGAAACGGAAAAAGAAAAGTTGTTAAGCAGAAAATCATGCCAGGATATATTCTAGTTAAAATGATTTATGGCGACGACATCTGGCACCTTGTAACAAAAACAAAAGGAATCACAGGTTTTGTTGGTCCTGCAGGAAGAGCACTTGCTTTGACGGAAGAAGAAGTTAGAAGAATGAAACTTGAAACAATCAGAGTTGCTGTTGCACTTAAGGTTGGTGATAAAATTGAAATTATTGACGGACCACTTGAGAAGATGACAGGAACAGTTATTTCAATTGATGCTGCAAACCAAAAGGTTAGAGCAAACGTTGAAATGTTTGGAAGAGAAACACCAGTAGATATTGAACTGACGCACATCAGAAAAATATAAAAAAAGCCAAACGGCTTTTTTTGATGTTGACAAAGCTTAAACCCTAGAGTATAATGCTTCCTACAAACATATATTTTGGAGGAAGCTAATGTCGTTTGCAATTGAAATTTTAGATAAGAAAGATAAAGTGATAAGAAAAGTTGTTCTAGACAATGATGTTGAAGTTAAAAATTTTGTGAATACTTTTAATGTTCCAGGTGAAAAAATTGGAATGATTTCAAACCTTGGAATTAAAGGCGCAACAAATCTTGAGATTGTAGAAAAAAATGAACTTGCAGCTATGAAGAAAAAAGCAGAAGAAGCAGAAAGACTTAAGAAAGAACTTGCAGCGTCTAGAGACGAAAACGAAAAACTTAAAGAAGAGAAAAGAAAAAAAGAAGCTCCAAAAAGCAGTGGAAGAGTTTCAAGTTTTGGTTAAAACCAAGAGCCCGCAGACAAAGCGGGCTTTTTTATTGCCTCTTGAAATCGCAAAAAAAAGAAGTTATAATGACGACAGTATGGAAAAGATTCACTACACATGTTTTTTCTCAACAGGTGAAAAAGTGGAAAAGTCTCAACCTAAAAATAAGGGAGACAAACTTTTTGATGCAATCAGTGCCTTTAGCGAAGATAATGGGCCAATGGCTGAGTTCTATAAGAAAGGGCAAGGAGTTATTGGAAGCACTGGGAAAAAATTTGTTGAGGAAATGGAAGATGCTAGAAAAAGAGAAAGAGTTCTTTTCATACACGCAGATAGCAACAAAGTATATAAAGACGAAAATTGCACCGAAGAAGTGGTTTATATAGGTGGGCAGACAGTTCTTATAAGATGTCCAAACGACGACGAGATTAGGGCAATTAGAGCAATTGAAGATATTGGTGGAAAACCTCTTATTGATGAAGACGGGCACAACCAAACAACAGCATGGCCAGCACACATTCAACCGCTATATAGAGAAGTTAAACTAACAACTGCAAAAGAAGGCGAAGAATATTTTAAAGAGAAACTTATAAGCGGCGAAGAAGCCTTGCAAAGCAGAAAAGAATTATATATAAAAGTGCAAGAAGTTTCTAGTCGTCTATATGCTGTGCAAGAAATTTTGGAAGCCGTTTCAAATGCTCTTGAATATAACACGGACTTTCTAAGACATAAAGAAGGCAAAGGAACAAGCGGAGAAGAAAAAAGAAAAACTGCAGAGGAAGAACTAGATGTTCTTGTTGGAAAAGAAAAAGAAGGCGCAGACAGCGAAACCCAAAAAAACATTCTGGCAGTTCTAAAAAGAATGAGCGAAATCGAAAAGCAAAACAAAGAGGTTTTAAACAACACAAAAGTTACTGATGTTATAGACGTAGGCTTAGAAAAAGAAATTAAAGCAAAAATTGATTTATGTTTAGAGAAGATTGAATGCTGCAGTTCTTATACATTTAATAAACTTATAGAAAAAATAAAGAACGATAAAAATGCAGACACGGTTTTAAACTATCTTAAAGACAAATGTCTAGGAATCGATGGGCAACTCAAAAAGCAGAAAGAAGAGTTGCAAGCACAATATGGAAACAAGAAACTGTTTGTGAAGTCTTGTGGGAAACTGTTTAACGGCACAGTTTTTGGAATCAGAAAAATGACACCGGAAGAAGTTAGACAAGAAAACGAAGACATAAAAATCGGTCAGACATGTTCGCTTCACGGAATTGGGCTTAAATATCAAGGCAGAGGCGACGACACATATCTAAAATACTACGATGAAACAATACGTCACGGTCTAGACGAAAATAAAACATACTATAAACTTATCACTGGCTATAGAGAACATTCAGAAAAAACTGCATTCGAACAGCTTGCAAGTTTTGATAAGATGATAGGTGGTTCAACCCGTGGCAGAAGAGTTGCAACAGATTTGGATTTTATTGATTCTTTAAAAGAAAAGAAAAAAGAGAAAAAAGAAAAGCCAGAACAAACAATTGAAGAAATAAGAAAGATTCTAAGAAACATCAAACTAGAAAAACCAAAAAAAGAAAGGTTCTATGTAGAAGATGGTTTTATTGTTGAGGAAGACAGAAAAATTTTTGCTTCTCCTGTTGTGAATATAAAAACTGTGCAAACAAATCAAACCTTTGCTGGCTATAAGACAATTGAATTTAGGTGTATTGTTAAGTTTGGAAAAATTCACAGCATTTCTGAAGTTCATGCCAGAGACGAAGAAAGAACAGAACAATATAAACAAGTTGAAGAAATAAACGAAAGATTTGGGCAAAAAAAGAGAAAGCCAGATGTTTCGGAAGAACAAATGGAAGAAGTTAGGCAATATGCACTCGATTTTATAGAAAGAGCAAAGAAGACAGATTTGCCACATAGTTACAACGTAGACCTTGGAATTATGATTATTGATGGAAAAGAAAAGGTTGATTTGATTGAGATGAATTCCATATATTCTATGGGTAGATATTCCAATAACCCAGTAATTATGTAAAAGTGACGAAAGTCACTTTTTGGTTATAATTATAGTTCATAAAAAATAATTGTTGTGGTAGAATGTCAAAATGAAAAGGGAGAACTTATGATAAAAACTAAAATTGTGGCAACAATCGGGCCAGCAAGCGAAAAAGTGGAAACACTAAGAGAAATGATGAGAAACGGGTTAAGCGTGGCAAGAATAAACTTCAGCCACGGAATCTATGAAGAACACAAAATGAGAATGGACGCAGTTCGAGAAGCAGCACGCCTAGAAGGTGTTGCAATGCCAATCATGCTAGACACAAAAGGGCCAGAGATTCGTCTTGGAACTTTCAAAGAACCAAAAGTAGAACTTAAAGAAGGTGCAACATTCACGTTGACTTCAGAGGCATTCGAAGGAACGGCAGAAAAAGCGCACGTAAACTATGCAGAAATTGCAAAGGTTGTGAAAGTTGGCGACCCAGTTTTGCTAAACGATGGAATTATTGTTCTTAAAGCAAAGAAAATCGAAAAGAAATCTGTGGTGTGCGATGTTATTGTTGGCGGAATCACTTCAAACAGAAAGAAAGTAAACCTGCCACTTGCAAAGCTGACAATGCCCTTTTTAAGCCAAAGAGACATTGAAGACATCAAATATGGCATAAGCGTTGATGTGGACATGATTGCGGCATCTTTTGTTAGACGTAAAGAAGACGTTATGGCAATCAGAAAACTTCTTAAAGATAACAACGCAGAGCATATTGAAATCATTTCAAAAATTGAAAACCCAGAAGGTGTTGAAAACCTAGACGAAATTATTGAAGTGAGTGACGGAATTATGGTTGCAAGGGGCGACCTTGGAGTTGAAATGTCTCCAGAGATGCTTCCACATGTTCAAAAGCTTATGATAAAAAAATGTATTGAAGCGGGAAAAAACGTAATCACTGCAACAGAAATGCTAGAATCTATGATTACAAACACACGTCCAACAAGAGCAGAAACATCTGACGTAGCTAACGCGGTGTACGACATGACAGGTGCTGTGATGCTTTCGGGCGAAACAGCGGTTGGTCATAACCCAGTTTTGGTTGTAAAAACAATGGCTGCAATTTGCCAACAGACTGAACAAAACATAAAATATAAAAAGCGTTTCAACAACAAGATTAAAGAAATCAAAAACGTGACGGATTCAATTGCGGTTTCAACATGTCAATCAAGCCACGATTTAAACGCAAAAGCAATCATAACTCCATCGCAAACAGGAGCAACTGCAAAACTTATTTCAAGATTTAGAACTCCAACGCAAATAATTGCCGTAACAAGTTGCCCAAGAATTCAAAGAAAGCTTGGTCTTGTGTGGGGCGTTGAAACAATTCTTATAAACGAATTCAACGAGCCAACAGCATCTAAGCAAATCGAAAAGATGATTGAGCTTGCAATAGCCGACAAACTGGTGAAAAAAGGCGACCTTGTTGTTGTCACGGCAGGGCTTCCAATTGGCAAACCAGGAACCACAAACATGCTACGCATTCAAAACGCATAACAAATAAAATATACTTTACAAATGAAGTGCACTAGTGTATAATATTTGCTTATGGACACTGCAACCATGTAAAAAAAGCAGGAGGCGCTATCCGCAGTTGACGAAAGTCAAAATACACTGCCAGTTGCCTAGGTATCTAATATAAGGAGATATAAAAATGCCACCAGAAAAGAAAGGAAAACCGACGGGGCCGATTAAAGTAAAAATTCAGCTTCCAGCGGGACGTGCAACCCCAGGACCACCAGTTGGTTCGTCACTTGGGCCACACGGAATCAACATCGGAGCGTTCGTGCAAGATTTCAACGCACAAACTGCTTCACAAGCGGGAATGATTATTCCAGTTGAACTGACAATCAACCCAGACAGAACATTTACATTCGTTCTAAAAACACCTCCAGCAGCAGTTCTAATCAGAAAGAAAATTGGAATTGAAAGCGGAAGTGCGAAGCCACACAAAGAAAAAGTGGGCAAAATCACAAAAGCTCAAATCAGAGAAATTGCAGAAACAAAAATGACTGATTTAAACACAAAAAATATTGAAGCTGCAATGAGCATGATTGAAGGCACTTGCAGACAAATGGGCGTTGAAGTTATAAAAGACTAGCATCCCAAAAAGGAAATACCACTTCCTTAAACAGTGGGAGAAATAAAATTCAAAAGGAAAAAATAAAATGAAAGTAGCAAAAAACTATCAAAAGAAAGTTGAAGCATACAACAGACAAGAAATGTATGCAGCAGAAGACGCAATGAAAATTGTGGTTAAAAACGCAACAGCAAAGTTTGACGAAACAGTTGAAGTTCACATCAAACTTGGTGTAGACGGAACAAAAGCAGACCAGCAGGTTAGAGGAACGGTTGTTCTTCCGGCCGGAACTGGAAAAAAAGTTAAAGTTCTTGTAATCGCAAAAGGCGACAAAGCAGACGAAGCGAAAAAAGCGGGAGCAGATATTGTTGGTGGAGATGAGATGATTGCAAAAATTGCAGGCGGTTTCTTAGATTTCGACGTGTGTATCACAACACCAGACATGATGCCAATGCTTGGACGTGTTGCAAGACAACTTGGTCCAAAAGGCTTGATGCCAAACCCAAAATCTGGAACAGTTACAACTGATATCAAAAAAGCAGTTGACGATGTTAAAGGCGGAAAAGTTGAATATCGTCTAGACAAACAAAACATTGTTCACACAATTCTTGGAAAAGCAAGTTTTGGCGACAAAAAACTTATGCAAAACTATGATGCTCTTATTGCAGCAATCATAAAAGCAAAACCATCAGCAGCAAAAGGTGTATACCTAAAGTCGATTACGGTTACCAGCACAATGGGACCTGGAGTTAAAGTTAAACCAATCGTTTAATTTTGATTATTGAAGGAGAAAAGAGATGAGCACAAAAAGAACATTCAAGCCAAAAAAAGGCAGAAGAAATAAAGTTCACGGGTTTCGTGCAAGAATGAAGTCTACTGGCGGAAGAAAAGTTTTAAAACACAGAAGACAAACAGGAAGAAAAAGACTTACAACTGCAAACCACAAACACGTTGACTAATCATTTTGATTGTAAGGGTCGCATCACATGCGACCCTTTTTTATGATATAATTAGTAATGAAGAAAAGACAGACAACATTGGTTCTAGTAAGAGTTGGTGGCAGAATTTTGCTTCCGATGAAGAAGCGTGGTTTAGGCGTGGGGAAATATAACGGTTATGGCGGAAAACGCGAAGAAGGCGAAACAATAGAAGAAGCTGCAATAAGAGAAACTTTTGAAGAAGGCAACTTCACTCCTAAGAATTTGAAAAAGATTGCAATAAACACATTCGAACTTTTTTGGAAAGGGGAATGGATGCAGCAAGAATGCCACATCTTTTTTGCAGACTCATACGAAGGCACTCCAGCCGAAACAGAAGAAATGAGCCCGCATTGGTTTGATGTGGACAAAATTCCATACGACAAAATGTGGTCAGACGACATTCATTGGCTTCCGCTTGTTATGGCTGGCAAAAAACTTGAATGCTTTTTTAAGTTCGACGAAGACAACGAAATACAAAACTATACAATAAAAGAAGTAGAGAGTTTATAGTTTGAAATTGTTTTGTTCATCTCATGTTTTTAAGTGTATGTTAGTTTTGTAAAAATTCTAATGTTACGCTAAACAAAACATGGACTCACAAAATCAATTTAAAACTAAAACTCTAGTTCTCTACCCATAAATCTGAATACGGGCGATAGGTATATCTACAAAGAACCTCTCGCTCTTTTTCTACTCCGTCTTCATAGGTCATTCGCCAGGTCTCTGTTTTCCAGCCGGGCGTTCCAATACGTACACGCTTTAGAGTTTTGATTGGCTCTTCTTCAAGAACATCACTATCTCTTTCAAATAGATAGTCCCATTCGCCTTTGTTTTTGATGATTTGTTTTTCTGGAATAGGGGCAGTCTGCGTGGCTTCGACTTTAAGTTTATAAACTAAACTGTCCTCAGGCAGCCCAAGAAACGAAATCACCGCTGTGTTTTTAACTTTCTTTGCATCAATCATCACGGGTTCAGGGAATGGGTTTCTTATTTTTAAATCGCTGCTGCCAAAATTCACCATTGCATCTCTGCCCTTTGCCACATAAGAAACCGGCACAGAGTGAGGGTTGGCTTCAATAATATCTAAGCCACTTAGCGCCGCCGCATTGAAAAGCGTTGTGCTGACTTGACACACGCCGCCGCCATCGCCTTTTTTGTATATGCCGTTTGAAATTATGGTTGATTCTTTATAGCCGTTTGCTTCAATTCGTCTGCCAGTGGTTTTGTTGAAACTAAACACCTCGCCAGGGTTTATGATTTTTCCATCAATTGCCCTAAGTGCCGTTGCAATGTTTTCTGTGCGGTTGATTTGACCGGCGTCGAATGTTGTTTGGAATGTTGCCGCGTTTGCTGTAGGGGCTGCATCACTATGCAGCCCACACGGGTCGCATAATGATGCGACCCCTACAAACACAATAAATAGAAATATTGGAACTATATGCCATCTTGTTTTCACACTTTAGTTTGTGCGTTTTTTATGATAAAATTATATATGCTAGAAAAACAACACAGACTAAGAAAACGAACAGAGTTTGCATATAGCTTTGCCAAAGGAAAAAAGCAAGGCAACAAACTTTTGACGCTAGTGATATTTAAGCGAAAAGATAAACTTCTTCGCATTGGTTTTTCTGTGTCTAAAAAATGCGGCAAGGCAGTTGTGCGAAACAAAATCAGACGTCAACTTAGAGCAATTGTGCGTGAACTGATTCAAAACAAACAGATTGAACTGGGGCACAACTTGGTCTTTATAGCAAAGGATGTTATAATAAATGCAACGTTTGGCGAGATGAAAGAAGCAATAGAACAAATTCTTAAATCAAACGGACTTATTACAGGAGAAAAAGAATAAAATGTTTGGGCTATTTAAAAAGAATAAACTTCCAAAACTATATCACGAAGCAGAAATTGCTTTGCTTGAACACCATATAAACAAACATTTTGGACACTTCGAAAATGTTATGCACGAAATGGTTTCACCAGACATCCATGTGGATGTTATTTTGGTTGAGCCATCAGCAGAAAGAAACTACTACACACTTGTGACAATGGGCATGGGTGCACACACGCAAAACGCTCCAAAAGGGTATGACGAGCATATCGAACTTTTTATTTGTCTTCCAGCAGACTGGGACATCAAATCATCAGCTGATGGTGATTTTTGGCCTATTGGATTATTGAAGTTCTTAGCTCGACTTCCAATAGGCAACAACACATGGCTAGGCTATGGGCACACAATTCCAAACATCACACAAATCAATGGAAAACTTACAGAGTTTCCATATGCCAGCAACACCAAGCTAAGCGGGGCAATCATAACGCACCCGACACAATTTCCTGAAGAATCTCATGTTTGCAAAATTCCAACAGGAAAGAACGTTCGTTTCTTTCAAGTGGTTCCAATCTACCCAGAAGAAATGGATGCAAAACTTATTCACGGCGCAGATGCGCTCTTAAAACTGTTCGACTACGCAAGACCTGTTGACATAAACAGAAAACTTGCAGTGAAAACTGCAGAAGAAATTCAGAAAGAAATTGAAGAGATGAAAAAGAAAATGTAGGGGTCGCACCTTAGAGAGACCCGAAAAGGAAATAAAATGAAAATTACACAAATAAAAAATATTAAAATAGGTGAAGTAAACAAAGTTTCAGGGTGGATTGAAAACATTAGAGACAAAAAAAGTATGGCTTTTGTTGTGCTTAGAGACAACACCGGCAAACTTCAAATCACAATAAACAAAGAAGAAACACCAGAACTTGTTGATGTTGTTTCAAGTCTTACGCTTCACGGCGTTGCAACTTTCACAGGAAAAGTTGTTGCAAGCGAGTTTGTGAAGATGGGTGGCATGGAAATGCTTCCAACTGCAATTGTTGTTGAATCTAGGGCAGAAGCGCTTCCAATTCAAGATGATGCAGAATTTGGTCTTAAACTAGACTATAGATGGCTTCCAATGAGAGACGAAAGAGACCAGTTGATGTTTAAAGTTCAGACAACATTCCAACACAGCATAAGAGAGTTTTTGGTTAAGAGCGAATTTGTTGAAATTCACAGTCCAAAAATCTTGGGTGCACCAAGCGAATCTGGCAGCGAAGTGTTTGAAGTTAAATATTTCGAAGGCAAGGCATATCTTGCACAAAGCCCGCAGTTCTATAAACAAATGGCGATGGCTGGAGGACTTGGAAAAGTTTTTGAATTTGGTCCAGTGTTTAGAGCAGAAAAATCTTTCACAAGCCAACACTCAACAGAATTTACTGGCTTTGATATCGAGATGAGCTATATCAGCGACCCAAAAGAAATTAAAGTGTTTGAATCTAAACTTTTGGTTAAAGTTCTTACAGATGTAAAAAAGAAACATGGAGAAGACATAAAAAGAGTTTTTGGTGCAGATGTTGTTGTTCCAAAACTTCCGTTTCCAGTTATGTCTCTAAAAGAAATCTATAAAGAAATCAGAGCACGCTATGGCTTCAAGTTTGAAAACGAAGCAAATATGACAAAGAAGCAAATTCAAACTGCAGAAGGCGACTTAACAAAAGCGGCTGAAATTCTTTGTGGAAAACTTTCAATAGATAAGTTTGGTCACGAGTTTTTGTTTGCAACAGGCTATGCAAAAGAAAACAGAGCGTTCTATCACATGAGAGACAACAAAGAAGTTCCAAAAGGGTTTGACCTTATTTGGAAAGGCGTTGAAATCAACACAGGCGCAATCAGAGAACATAGATACGATGTTCTTGTTAAACAAGCAAACGAACGCGGACTTAAAAAAGATGTTGAGTTCTATCTAGAGTTCTTCAAATACGGCTGCCCTCCACATGGCGGCTTTGGAATGGGCCTAGACCGCTTCACAGCACTGCTTCTAAACATACCAACAATCAAAGAAGCAATGTTCCTTGTGCGAACACCATCAAGATTATCACCGTAATTTGAGAAAACTCGTTCAAAACGAGTTTTCTTTTTTTAAAGCATGATATACTAAAAACCTAAGGGAGTAAATAAATGTTAAACCAAATTCTAATAACCCCACCAACAGATGGCGCTTGGCCACTGACAAGATTGTTCATCAACATGATTGAAAGCATTCACTCGAGTGTGCTTAGTTATGCGATTGCAATTTTGTTGGTTGTTCTGATTATCAGACTTGTGATGTTGCCAATGGATGTGTGGCAAAGATACACACAAAAGACAATGACTGCAGGTCAAAGAAAAATGGGCCCAGACCTTGCAAAAATTCAGAAGGCATATGGGCACGACAGACAACTTCTTGCAAGAAAGCAAATGGATGTCTATAGAAAGCACGGAGTGAGACCTCTTGCAAACCTTGGAACAATGATGCTAAACATTGGTTTGACGATGTTTATTCTGATTACGATGATTAACGCAATCAACCGTGTTTCTCTCTATAAAATAGACGACCAGTTTGCACAGCTAAACAGCACATTCGTTTCATCAATCGTTTTGCAACTTAAAGCAGAAGACCTTGTTTCGCCAGCGGACGTTTATAGACTAGATAATGCATCAGCCTCAGATAAAGATAAAATTAAAAACGAAATTTTCTTAATCTATTTTGACGACATAACAGACCCAATGATTGCAAACGCTCAGGGCGTTGTGTATAACACATATCAAGACAGAAGAAACGGACTTAAAGAAAGATTTTTGTGGATTGAAAACATTTGGAGAAGAGACGCAAACGTTGCTCCAATTCCAACATATGCTGAAGCAGAAATGAGCGGAGACTCGAGAAACTATTTCATTGCAACATTCAATCTAAACAACTGGGCAACGCTTAGAGATTCTGGAATTTTGGTTGAATTGATTGAAGAAAATCCAACTCAAATCAGACAGTGGGACATTTTGGGAACAGTTATAAGAAACAACCTAGAAGATGTAAACACATATCTAACAACAACAGATTTAACAATAAACAACGAACCAGCAAGGCTTTTCTGGGACAGCCCAGCAGGCACTGAACTTACACACAACACTGCGGTTATTGCTCTTATGCAAAACGCAGCAAACTATGATGCAACTGTGGCTTATATGCTTACAAACTTCCAACCAGAACTTATGCAAGCCTTGACAGCAGAAGGGCAGCAAAGAACAAATCTAAGCAGATTCCTTCTTGAAGAAAGATACGACATGGTTATGATGGGAAGCTTGCAACCAATCAACGATGCAAGAAAAGGCAGAAACTCTTATTGGAACGGATATTTCCTTCTTCCAATTCTTGTTGCGGGCGTGACGTTCCTTTCTGTTTGGATTATGAGATGGCAAAACAAACAAAAGAATGTTGACCCAAGAAAACAAAGCGACCAAGAAAAAACACAAGAAAAGATGCAAAAGTTTACGCTTATTCTTATGCCAACAATCATGTTGATTTTCGCATTCAACTTTGCCAGCACGCTTTCGATTTATATCTTGTTCTCACAAATCTTCTCAACCGGGCTAAGTTTTGGAATAAATCCATTTGTGAATTGGCTTGTTAAGAAAAAAGAAGAAAGCATGAAGAACAAACCAATGGTTCTTGCTTCAGCAAACGAAGCTCCAACAAAAGGCCGTTTGGAGATGATGAAAGAAAACATGGACAGAAAGAGAGCAGAAAGAAAAGCTGCAATGGCAGGAAAGCCAAAAAAAGCAAACACAAGACCAGTAACAAAAGAACCAAAAATTGACGTGAATGATTATAAACGTCCTAAACTGTAAAAAGTAGGGGTCGCACCGCAGTGCGACCTTTTTTGTGATATAATGGAGAGTAGATGAAACTTACCATAGTCAAAGGAAAAACTGTATATAGTGCGAGTGATGAGGCTATAAGACAGCTTGGCTCTTTTGATGTTCTGGAAAGAATTAATGTTGTTGTTCCAGATGCTGCTTCTTTGCTTACCGAAAGGCAGATTTTAAACGTTCTAAACATAGACGGCTATTTCAATTTCGACGTGACAACAAAAAACAGAATTGCAAATGAAATCACAAAAAGTTCAAACATAAAACCACTTTCAAACTTTGCTATGGTTGCAATTGTTAAAGACATTCTTGCAAAAAACCAACATAAACTTAAGAGTTTCAAAAACAGCACAAAGAACATAAACTTCTCAAAAGAGTTATATCAAACAATTCTGCAGATTAAGTCTAGCGGGCTTACTCCCGACGAATTGAAAGTTGATGCAAAATTGTCGACGGGTTTAACTTTAAAAATTGAAGATATAAAACTTGTGTGGAAAGAATATGAAAAGATTGTTGAAACGCTTTCCGATGAGCCAAGCAAGTTTGAAGAAGCAATCAAAAGATGTGTGACATCGGACTTTGTCAAAAACAGTCACTTTGCGTTTTTAAACTTCCTTGACTTAACATATCTAGATTTAGAGTTTATAAAAGCCTTAACAAAACATTCTAAGTCTGTTGTGGTTTCAACAAGTTCTAGTGCAATTGAAAACAACCTTAAAGCCGTTGCCGAAAGGCTTGGTTTTAAACCGATTGTTGTTGAAACAAAAAACTTTAAAACAAAAGAGCAAGAACATCTTTTGGAAAACGTTTTCAAGTTCGACGCTGCGGCTTATAAAAAAGAAGGTACAACTTCAGCATTTACCACAGTTCAATATGAAACCGTTAGAGAAGAAGTGTATAGCACCATTTCAAAAATCTGCGAGTTGAAAACAGACTTAAATGATGTTGCCGTTGCAGTGACAAGCATTGCAACATATAAAAATGAAATTGAATCTATTTGCAACATGCTAGACGTTTCATATAGCATTTTGGAAGAAACACCGCTTTCAACTTTTGCGTTTCCTAAATTTATTTTAGGAATAGTTAAAGTTTTTAAATCGGGTTTCAACCGCGACGACTTCTTGGAACTTTCAAAAAACAAATTCTCTGGTCTAACCATTGAAGAAAACAACAGCCTAGAAACATTCATGGACAAGAAAGGCATTGAGGCATATCAAATCATAGACCACAAAAAAACAAAACATGAGAGCGTTTCAAAACTTGTCGCACCGCTTCTTAAACAATATGAAAAATATAGAACTGCAAAAACAGTAGATTCAAAGGCAGCAGCTGTTCTAAACACTGCTGTAGGGGTCGCACATCTTTGCGACCCGCAACACGATGAACACCATAAAAAGACAATTGAAATTCTGGCAGAACTTGCAAACCTTCCTTTTGTTATCGAATGCGACGACTTGGAATTTTTCAACATTCTGTCGACTGCTCTAAACTCCAGAACAATACGAAAAATTTCACCTAAACTAAATGCACTAAAAATCTATGACATAAACCAAAGCCAAGTTGAAAGATGTAAGCATTTGTTTATTCTAGGCGCTCACGAGGGAGCATTTCCAACAAAGAAACTAAACACGGGTTTATTGCTAGATGAGGATTTGGAGGCATTTGGTGAAAACAAAGAGAAGAAGATTGAGCCGACAATCAGGCACATAAACCAAAAGGCACAGGAAAAATGCTTAGACCTTTTGACAGTTTCAGATTTTGTGGACATAAGTTTTTCAACCATTGTAAACGGCGAAGAACAAAAAGAAAGTTTGCTGTTGTTTGAAATCAAAAAACTGCTTGGGCTGAAGAGTGAAAAAGTTAAAAGAAAAATGCCAAACATTAAAGAAACCAAAACAAAGCGCGAAATGTTTTGGCTATACTCCGAGCTTTCAAAAAAAGCAATAGAGAAAGACAAAGAACTGGAACTTGATAAAGAAAGAATGAAAACGCTTTCGGTTTTGAGTGAGGTTTTTAAAAACGAATCGAAAACAAATATTGACTATAAAATCAAAAACAGCAAAGAACTTTTCCTTGGAGCAGAAGAAAAGCCAGAAATCTATCCAACAAAACTGGAAAGTTTTTTCAAATGTCCATTTAGAAACTTTCTTGACAATGGAATACGAGCAAAAGAAAAGGAATATTCCGAAGCAAGAGCACTCGACATTGGAAACATATATCACGACTTTTTTGAAGAATTTGTGAAAGTTCTTATCGAGTTGGAGCCAAAACATTTCAATGGGTTTATGCTTACGCCAAGTTTGACAAAAAAAGCAGAAGCAGTTATGAAAGAAGTTCTTCTAAAAAAAGACTATAAAGAGTTGCTTGAAAAACCAGAAAACAAAATGCTTCTTAAAATTGTTAAAGCAGAAACACCAAAACTTGCTTACAACATTTTATATCATCATGTTTCATCAAATTTTAGACCAACCAAAAAGAGTTTAGAAAAGAAAATAAATTTAGACATGGGTGATTTTATTCTAAAAGGAAAAGCAGACAGAGTTGATTTTTGCGAGAATCAGTTTAGAATAATCGACTATAAAACAGGAAGCAGCGAAAAGAAATTCAGTTTTGCGGAACTGTTCTATGGGCAAGCATTGCAACTTCCGCTATATGCCTTAGGCGTTCAGTCTGAAACAAAAAAGAAAGCGGTTGGAATTTTCTATTATCCAGCGCATAACAAGAAAAAAGAAAACGAGTTTTCAGCAAGGCTTTCTGGTCCAGTGCTTAACGACATCATCGTCCTAAGAAACCTCGATAACGCCTTTAACAGAGACTATGAAGCAGAGAATGGAATCATAAGCGAGACCATCACAGCCGCAATCAATAAAGCAGGAACGAGAGAAAACCGATGGCACTATCCTAAGTCTATGCTAGACAATTCAGATTTCGAAAAAATGCTTGACTATGCAAAATCCGTAACGAAATCTGGGGTTGGAGAAATTCTTAAGGGTCATGTTGAACCGAGTGTGCTTGAAGACCAACGCCTGCCATGTGAGTTCTGCCCATATATGAAACTGGGGCAATGCGAAAACAAAATTTTAAGAACCAAGAAAAACATAAAAATGTAGGGGTTGCACCTGAGAGCAACCCGAAACAAAGGAGGAACAAGTATGGATAGAACAGAAAACCAAAAACTGGCAATCACACTAGACGGCAAAAACCTGCTTGTTTCTGCTGGTGCTGGCTCTGGAAAAACAACAACAATGATTTCAAGAATCAAAAGACTTATTGAAGAAGGCAAGGCAAGTGCACACAACATTCTTGTTTTGACATACACAAACGCTTCCGCTGCAGACATGAGGCATAAACTTTATAAGAGTCTATACGAAGCAAAGAAAACAAAAAAAGTTACAGACGCACTGCTTGATTTAGGAATAGCAGACATTTCAACAATTCACGCGTTTTCTGCAAAACTGATTAGAACATATTTCTATCATATCGGAACAGACCCAGCATTTGTTATGCTGACCGAAAACGAGCAGGAGCTGCTTAAAAACAATGCACTGGAAACAACAATCCTTGAGTTTCTTCCAAAAACAGACTTTCACGAGTTCTTCAACTTCTATGGAAAGAAAAGAAACATCAACGACATCAAAGAGATGGTGCTTGCAATTTGGGAGTTTCTAAGAAGTATTCCAAACAGAAAAGAGTTTTTGGATGATTTATTTAATGTTCATTATTCAACTGATTTAGAAAAAAATACTCAGTTTAACAAGCAGATTTTAAGCATCAGAAAATCTCTTGAAATACTTATTTTAAGAACTGAAGAACATAGAACATATTGCGATGAGTTTGGTTATAGAAAGATGACGATGTATCTGCAAGGGATGCTTTCTGGTCTACAACTTTTAGATAACATTAGTGATAACAAAACTTTCTTTGAAGTGTTGATGCAATTTGATTCTCCTGAAACACCACCAGGAAAAGGTTTAAGCGAAGAAGAAGCGGAAATTAAGAAAGAAATAACTAAGTTTAAAAACGAAGTAAAAAAAGTTCTTGAAGATGCAAAAGCTGGCTTTGGCGTGAGCACTGTGGAAGAACTTAAAGAACAACTAGGGACAAACCTAGAAGGAATAAAAAAACTTCTGGAGATTGAAGCAAAGTTTTCTAGCCGATATTCAAGAATTAAGGAAGAGCGAGCACTCTTAGATTTTAATGATTTAGAAGAAAAAGCAATTAAACTTTTGGAAAACGAAGCAGTGCGTGAAGAAATCAAAAATAAATACACTCATATTTTTGTTGATGAATATCAAGATATCAACAGCATGCAAAACACAATATTGGAAAGATGTCAAAAGTTAGACAATATGTTTTTTGTTGGTGATGTGAAGCAAAGCATCTATGGCTTTAGACGTGCAAACCCGCAGATTATTATTGAAAAACTTCTTGAATATAAAAAAGAAGAAAACGAAACC
>Ga0131853_10010501_pt1 | contig 16933 bp, 9 predicted proteins | sample TergutLab28metaG_FD_92764 | JGI IMG/M metagenome (GOLD analysis project Ga0131853, IMG submission 92764) | Labiotermes labralis P1 segment gut microbial communities from Petit-Saut dam, French Guiana - Lab288 P1 (version 2) (version 2) | ecosystem: Host-associated > Arthropoda: Insects >...
ACACACACACACACACACGTAGCGATGCTGAAATGCGCACCGAATGTCGTATTTTTTTCTGTTTGGCCACTACAAAGTGCGAGTGAATCGTCATATCCGATTTTAATCTTAGAATTCAGTTCTGCATTTGCAGCACTGTGCACATACACTATTTTCACAAGCATGTGTTCCTTCACCAGCAGCTAATCGACTGGCTGTTTGCAGGCGCACATACGATGTATGTCCCACATAATGTCAACATTTACAGCTTTGGATTTTGCACTTTTTAATGAGAAATTGCAACATTTGAGTGTGTTTATTTTTCTCCATAACAAATTAAACAATTCTAACTTGGAGTGACGGAACAAAAATATGTTGATCAAAGCATGACCCTGATCAGGAATGTATATTTTTCACAGGTCTGCTACCTCACAAGCATTCAGACCTGAGCTAAATGGCACCAATACACCCCATCCAACTCATAACTTTGTACAGCCCCCAAATTTGTATAAATGATGGTACATTTTGTGCAGTGTGATAACCTTTATGGCAATCCGTCTACTCAGATTTCGACATAACGCTACGAGCATTCCTTCCCTTGCAAAAAATTTTATAATATGCAATATACAAAACGTTTCACGGAATGAAACTTTACAAATGCTGCGCGTATGTCTTTTGGGGCACGCAGTGGCGCATTTGGTTGAGGCGCTACAAGCTGGAAGGTCGCGGATTCCATTCCAGATGAACACAATACTTCCGGCCGCATTATGGCCCTGGGGTCGACTGAACCTCTAAGAGAAATAAGTATCAGTCGTATTTCCTGGGGGGAGGGGGCGGGGAAGTAAAGGCGGCCGGAGCACCGGGCTGACAACCATATCACCTTCATTTGCCGATCTTCTTGAAATTTATGAGCCTCAAAATTCGGCAGCCCTCAAGGGCCTGTCCAGGCCTGTACAGGGATTGCTTTACCTTTACTTATGTCCTTTGGGCAGCGTGTGTTACTCCTGGTGTGTACAAAACAAATACAAACACGCATTCCCACAGCGCAGTGAAAGTGTGGGCCAAGACCCATTGTTTTTCAGTGTTTCTGTCCACGTGGCGGCTCAGTAGAGCCCGTTCCTTTCTTCTGAGACACAGAAAAGAAAACATCACTTGAAACAGCGGCTTCCAATGGGCCCAGTATCCGTCCCTTGGCTGATACATGAATAAATATCGAGCACTGGAAATGAGAGTTGTAAAGAGAAACCGCAGCACTCAGACAACGGTCCCAGTGATGATTTTCCCACCACGAAAGCCACATGGACAAAAATAGATTATTTTGATTGTTTTTCGTACTTCCTCACGCCTTTTTGTATTTTCAGTTTACATTACAGTGCGTATGCACGAGGACATTTAAATATATATATATATATATATATTTATATAGCTAAAATATTAAAGGTTTTCATTCTGAAAATTTGCGGGAAATGCTAGTGCATATTAAAAATTAAGGCACCAGAAATTAAATTACAACTAGACAGGCCATATACGTGTAACGTAACACTGAGGCGCTTTCGCGTAACTATCTTTGTCGTGGAGAAGTAATAAGTATACATGTTCTGAGTGTGTGTCCCTAGCCTCAGTTATCCAGCATGCAAAGCGCATGCACCGTGTTATATTCTCATCTGTGGCATGTCTGGCTCTACCACATTTTTCGATATTAAATCGTAAACGGCGCCATTTTGGGACAACCGTTGTTAAACACAAAACGTGTGTTTTTTATTTTCTGTATATCTTTTGTCTGAAACTAACTCTAAGAAGAACTGAAAGAGACAGTTTCATAAATGTACATAGGTGTTCATGTAAAGTACCCATTACTAGTGGCAGATTGTAATGGAACTTGAATTTTCTGGACAAATTTTCTAAAAATACTCGAATATCAAATTTCATGAAGATCCATCCAGTGGGAGCTGAGATGTTGCATTCGGACGGACAGACAGCAGACATGACGAAGCTAATAGTCGCTTTTGGCAATTTTGCGAACCCGCCTAAAAACAACACAGCTTTAATAAACAGTCTCCTTGACATCACCACACATTCTGGACACATCTTTTATATAGAAATACTTTTAAATGTATAAAATCCTAGCACACCGGCTGAGAAGCACCACTTTTCTGCCTTCAAATTCACTTATTTAATTCTATGTATAGGTCTTGAAACAAATAACTTTTTGATACCCATTCGAGCTTTTAAAACATAATTATAGAATGTAAAACGTGCCTGGTGTTTCTCTGTGGTCATTTAAAATACTGGGCTGAGCATATATTTCAAATAATCAGCAAATTCGTAAACATAAACATAAGACTGGACAAAAGACCTGCTTGAGATACAAACAACGGACCCTAAGTCATTCCGACTCCGAAAAGCAACAGCGGCTGTGATGGGGAGAACGCGACGGACCGGCTTGTGGCTGACAGGCGATCACGCCAACACGTGCTGAAAGCAACATTGTCAACTGACCGCATGGCAACAGCTCCATTAACACGTGGCGACCAGCTTCGATAATTTCGGCTGTGAAACTAAATGTATATCACGGTGTACTTACGTTTTACCATATATACACGTACATTAAAATATTGTAAAAATAATCATAGCAGAAAGGCAGTTAAGAAACCACATCGTGGCTACAGGAGTCGAAGCTGCACCGCTAGACTCAGAATCTTGCCGTAACAGCACCGAATTAGATTGTAACGTTGTCGGATGTGAAAGCTTCGGAAACAAAGGAAGTCTTCCAATTCTTATACCTTAACTATTTGCAAAGGAGTGACGAAGTAAAATTTTCCGTGTGCACGCCATGAAGGAATGGTTCCACTCATTCTTAAGTTTAGCACAAGATTGTGCCGACTGGGTACTGTCACGTCCCTGTCGCTTTACTCTCAGAGAAAACCCCGTTACCTAGTGAAGAGGTGACTGAGCGAGTCCTGGCCACTGTACCGACTACTCTACCCCACGCCTAAAATACGAGGGTCACATGTTTGTTACCGGCCTTTCAGGTTCAAGTCCTGAAGTGGACCGGCGATTCGGGGTCAAACCCTGAACAGTCCTCTTTGAGCTATATTCCTTTAGTTGTAAATGATCTAATTAGGGAAAACAGCAAGAGTGTGTGTGCGCCGTAAAGGCATTCAACAGCTTGAGATTGGGCAGAATATCCATCAGCCTTCAAGTTGGTAGGAGTTTTGCAGCTCGGTGTTTCTGAATGAAACCCGAAAATTTGACACTTCTGATGACGTAATTCATTCGGTAGAAAGTGCCATTGCGTAACACAACTGAATGTTCGTTTATCGTAAGTTTGGGGTCTACTAACTTGAATTAGTGCAGACAATGAGATTTGGTTTTCCAAACAGTTAAATTTGGCCCATTTGACTTTCGGCCAATAGAATCATTTTAGTACATAAGGGGGTATTTGGTGTGGACAATGTAGAAGAGGCAAATGAGAGACGCTTCATTGTGACCGTTCGAATAGCACGGATGCAAAGTTTGGGGGCTCCGTTAAAATTTGCACAGTTTCGACAAAGTTTCAATTAGAATATATATATATATATATATATATATATATATATATATATATATATACACACACACACACACACACACACAGATCGCTGTAGAGGTAGCTGAAGTTCGAGTCAACGAAAACACATTAAACTTACATTTTAACAATTACACAATTGTGTAAACACCGTGATAGTCAAATGTGTTTACTCCCAGTGCCGTGGTCACGCATATTAGCCGTTATTATTACACAAGATTTTTGTTTGTTTGTTTTTGGCTCAACAACCCCCCAGTGGGCCTCAGCCTCCTCATTCACGAGGTTTCTAGATCACACACAACGACGCACCACAGTCGGTAGGACTCCTCTGGACGAGTGATCAGCTAGTCGCAGAGACCTCTACCTGACAACACACAACACTCACAGCAGACAAACATCCATGCCACCGGTGGGATTCGAATCCACAATCTAAGCAGGCGACCGACAGCAGACCTACGTCACAGACCGCGCGGCCACTGGGACCGGCATTTCACACTGTTACTATAAAATAATAACAGTGAATCCTTCTTCAATTCTGTAAACTACAGGGAGCTTCTGCAAATACATTTAAATAGGAAAACCTGAACTGAGCGTGTATTCGTGTGCCAGCCAGTAACAGTCGAGCGCGGGCCTTGCAGGGACGTCCCACTTAAATTACCTTGCGATTAAGACCTTCAGGTGTACTGAGCAGAAGAGAAGCTACGCGCCCACGCACCGGAGGCGAAGAGGACGGTAGCAATGTGTGACCGTTAACATGTCCGTAAGTTCCGTATGACTGTTGTTGTGACTTGACATGCTCGGAAACCTCAGTGATCGTGTTTTTATTAATGCGTGCTAATGTTGTGTTCAGGAGCATACAGTGTACTAAGATGTCACAACGTGTTGCCTCTTGTAGTTACACAATGGAGCGCCTGTTGCTAGGAACTCAGTCTGGTGTGTGTTCTAGAAGTGAGGTGTCTGTGGTGCCAGAAGGTTTTCTGAACTCATCTGGAGAATGTTGGAAAACAGGCCATGACCGAAATTTTCCAATGTGTCTCATGGAATGTGACATATCCGACGCAATTACGCCGTAGTGCACTACGTCTGAAAGGAGAACTCACTGCAAGGCCTGTTTATTAACTTCCACATCATTTCCAACTCATTGTCAGCATATCATTCAACGGTAGTTGTGTAGTGTGAGCTACTAATAGCGTCATTAAACATACGATAACTCCACACAACATAAACAATGTAAACAACTTCGTTTCTGAGCAGGACTTTCCCCCCCCCCCCTTTCATTTCTTTCAACCAAAATAATTTCTTTACTTAAAGTCAGGGATGCACAAATCCTGGGCGCCACTTCGCAGTGACGACTGAATTTTGTACGGTGGGGTTTAATATCTGTGGTTTTCGGTATGGAACTGTTTCCAGTCACCCTTCTGCCGGCTACAATTTTGAGGTGGTTTCTATATTTTTGGCAAATTGGTTCACTCCTGCTTATAGACATTAGGGCACTGCCCATTAGATACGACATAGCCATTACAGGTGACAGATAGTTGCTCAGAAAACCAGGAGGCAATCAACAATATTCATACATCTCATTCCAATGTACATTTTACTTTGATCCACGGTCGAAATAATTCTACCCACGCAAATACCTGGCAACAGTGTAGTTAACTGCATTGTGTCACGCTGTGTACAACGCTTTATCCTTCATGTAATCGTCTAATCTCTGGAAAAGAATGGGAAGATGAAGTATCTCAGTCACTTCCACGGTGTATGAGTGAAATCTAGGGAAAAGTGGGTCTCACTTTCACTGACAGTGAAAGTTGTGTTTGCCTGCGGTAGGTTAGTCATGAATTGTCGTTCTTTCTCCTTCTGATGGTGATTGATGATGGTGATGATGAAAAGATGATGATGATGCAAACCAACTGCAGCAGTGGGGTCCAGAGTGTATTACTGTGTTGTGCAAATAGATATTTGGTGTGCAAGTTTGTATTTCCGTTTCTTTTTATGATCAGTGCAACGGCATCTTGGGGGCGATGAAATTTTAGTGACATGCGCTTCTGCTGAGGACAGTTAAAACTGTGACAAGATCTCAGTATTTTAGCGGTGGCTTAGTTGAAAGTGAAATCCAAGTGCGCACTGCACATCAAATGCAACGCTGTCACAGTTCATTCACAATGTGCAGGAAAGCACTGTATCTCAGTTTTTAGTATGCGGATTGCTTTTGCTGTTTCGCAGATTCTAGTTGACGCTTCATTTACTTATTTATGCATATGTGTATGTATATTTGTATGTGTATGTATGTATATATACATACATACACGCACACATACACACATTCAAAAGTAGAAAAAATTAATGTTTGGGCAAATAGCTTCATTTAATTTTCCGTTCCCTTTTAACGTTAAAAATTCTATACTGGATATTATTTTTCCCCTTTCGCCTCAGATCTTTGGAAGAGTAACGTGTTTCAGAACTCAAATTATTTTATACGCCTTTACGCATGATGTTTAATTGGGTACGTTTTCCGATTACGAAGACATTTCGACTTTATTACCACATAGATTTACAATTTTTATATTGAAAATAAATGCGTTTGGATGTTGTAGTAATAAATAACGTGTAGAATCATTTGTACTGTGAAACGTCAGACAGGTCCTCAGAAAACCTGCTGGTATGTTATCGGTCCCTGAACCAAGAAAAGGTTGAGAACCACTGGGGGGAGAATACAATTGTGCTTCAGATGTCTTAGCCAATGACCCAGAGCACAGTTCTGCTACAGAAATGTGAACCTAAACCCTCTATGTTGATCTTCGACAGTCAGTTCTGACTGCGGTTTAAGGGTTGCACTATTTCAGATCTGTGGTAGATAAGTTACTAAAGCAGATGAAAATTACGTACAAAACTGACATAGGGACACTGAAATGTTTCTGTCTCAGATTTAATTTTAGAACGGATCGCATCAAATCTTAAAATCGATATCGGCAAAATAGCCAAACTGAAAGTTGCACTTTTCTTGAATACATCACAATTTGTTTAGATACTTAATGCCCGCACTGAATAGGCGTAGCACTCACCATACTTCTGAAATGCGCTCAGCCGCCATGTTTTCGTCGCTGGATGCGGGAATTTAAACAAGGAGGGCACCATGTCAACCACTAATGGTACACAATTCATACCAAAATTCATGAAAATCCTCCATATGTTTCAAAAGTTATACATTCGTTCCAACAGGATACACACGCACGCACACACAGAGTGATGTGGCCTACACGAAATATGTAAGTTGTTTTCTGCTTGAAAACCACCATAAAACGTCACGGCACATGAAATAAAGCTTCTCCTTCCCGATGTTTTCAGTTCTTTGCTACTGAAACAGCTCTTAGGGTAAACAATAAATTGGAAACATTTAAGAATCAGTTTGGTCTTCGCTTTTACTGGAAATTGCAAATGGTAAAATTTAATTCAAGTGTGCTCCAGACTAATCAGAAACGGGTTAAAGAATGTGCCCACGTACAGTATGTGTAGAGGGGAATGCCAGTGCTACTAATTTAGCATTGAGTCTCCTGTACACTAGTACATTCTCAACCTTTTATAACTGACAGATCGATAGAACGACAGTGAGTACTCTGAAGGCCGGTAACCTGTCTGTCACGTTTTGCACAGTGCAAATAATAATATACAAATCTCCTTGTTAAAGCGCGTCTAAACATGCTAATTTTCAGTATCATAATTGTTTTGTGGTATTAAACTCGAAGGCACGTCTTAGTTATTCCTACTGAACGTAATAAAGTAAATAATCATAATACGAATGACGGTACATGAAATGTTTAATTCGAGCTGTAAACAATTCCCCGTCTCATGAAAAGAGAGGAGTAACTGCGAAAACGTAGGTTTAATAGTTCTATGTAAATATAGAGTATTTGGTCAGTGAAAGTAAATGATAAAAAGCACACGTAGCGAGATGTGGAATAATAGCTGTTCTAGCTGTGTTACAAGAACATAGACTACACTCGCCACCGGTTGACAAACACTGCTACTAATGCAGTAATGTTCATAACAAAAACAATTACCTGAAAAATGGAATATGTCCGCCTTTCAACCATTTGCCATGTTCCTGTTTCCAACTCACCGATTCAATTTCTAGACTGAAAGAGCCCGGTCATTTATCATTTCATCTGAAGGACTGAACGTATAAATGTTTAAACGCCAGTCTTTGTTTGTACTAGGCACGTAGGCCTACAGCAAGTAGAAGAGGCTGGAGAGGGAAGAAACTTGCTGTAACCTTGCTTAGACATTTAGAATCGGCATATGACTGGTACTCAAGGCGATCACGTAGTACAGACAGCTGCAGGCGCCAAGCTCGTTTCTACCGGATAATTTGCACAGGGACGATTCACAGGTGTGTTTTTTAAACAACGCCAGACCGAAATGGCATTTCATTTGGGCAACATTCCTAAGCACACCATTACCCGATAATTAAAATTATCAGCAGTTTCCTTTTGGACGGCATACAGCCAGCCAGCTAGCTAGCCAGCAGCAGTAACTACTAGCCCTAGTGTCCTGGTCCTCTTCGGAAGTATTCTGGTGACTTTTCTAGTTACAGAGGTAAGAAAGTCGTTTGGTCACAACCGAGCAAACTGGCTGAAACAGTACGCTTTCACTTCTCTTCTGGAGATGCTCGGTTCGAATCTAGGCCAGGGTACCGGCCAACCCGAGATTTTTCATAGTTTTTGTTAGCCCACAGGCATATTCGGGATAACACCTTAAATCAGGCACGACCGCGACCTCCGACATCCTGTCTAACATATTACCGTCGTCTGACCATTTGACGCTGTTCGTCTGACTTACTGATTGATTTCATAATAAATGTGGTGACCGAGGATGACCATTATTGTTCGGTAAGTGGCGTGAAGACTTATTATCAGAGGAAATTTAAAAGCGACAGCTGAAAATTTTCGAATTGCGTTTTTGAGAAGCCGTTCTCTATATATATAGTATCAGACATTATTTTATCATTTATTTTGTTCGGTACTCAACGCATTGAAGAATATTTAAAGTTGTGCGCTTACCTTCGTGAGCTGTGCAAGAAAAAGGGCTTATTTCTGTTTGCTTGTACGGTGTGCCGTTTCTGATATTCAGCTTCATGTAAAGTTGTTCATACAAGATGTGGCTATTAAGTTCCCGGAATAACTTTACAGCACGCCCTATCCTGATACATAAGAGAGTGTAGAAATCGTGTTCTTGCATATTTCGACTTCCGCACGCTGCGATTTCATCACACTAGCGTCAATTGTGTCAAAGCTTTGGCAGAAATAAGGCGTGCTTTCATATCCGTCGTTGAAAAATGATTAATCGGGAATTAGAGCAAAGAGTTAATATTAAATGTTGTTTGAAATTAGGCAAAAGTGGAAGTAAAACGTGTGTAAAGCTCTCTGAAGCATATGGAGCAGGCAAATGTGAATAAGTGAAGTGTTTTCGACTGGTATAAACGGTTCAGAGTGGGTTAAGAGAACGTGAAGACTACAGATAGAAGCCGTCGTCGAAAACACACAGATTCTATGAAGATACTGAAAAAGGTCGGAATCTTGTTGGTTCAGACAGACGTCAAGTGCCCAAGAAGTGACTCAAGAACTGAATACAGACGAACTTATAAGAGGTTATTTGTGCAATTAAAGAGTTTCGGCGGTGAAGGTCCCAAGACTTTTTGACTAAAAAAAGTGTTGTGTTCCGATTTGATTAGGAAATTACTGAACAATGTCTTGTCGAAAGTTATCACTCGAGATGAAACGTGGTGTTTTCAGAATAAACCAGAACGTAACAGAGCAGCACGCAGTGGAAAACACCGTCATCTCCAAGACCCAGAAATCCTAGCATGACGATATCACAAATAAAGACAATGCTTATCACTTTTTTCAATGTCAGGAGTATTGTTTCCCTCGAAGGCGAAGCGGCCAGCCAGGCTGATTATGTAGAAATACGGACGATATTACACGTAGCGGTGCTTAGAAAAGGGCTTGAACTTTGGCGCAACAATTGGTTCCTCCTTCATGAAGACGTTCCAGCTCACCAAGCACTGTGTGTCAGTCACGTTACAGCTGCACGATCTACTGCTGGACTGGAACATACCCCGTATTCACCAGATCTGGCTCCCAGTTAATTTTGGCTCTTTACAGAATTATAACTCACTTTGATGGGAGAAATATTTCGACACCCAAGCGTTCAGAAAAGTGCGTCGGTGACCTGTCAAATTTTTTTCAGCGACGACATATAAGGACAGACCGCACTAGAAGCCATAATGCCTTCACTTCGTGCCAAAAAATTACAGTCAGGGAAGATGCACGTGTGTTTTAAAGAGACGGAAAGCTATACTTTATTAAATTATGCCTTCTTGACTTCAGCACACTGAACAAGTTTCATAAACAAAACGCATACCGCCAACCTAACGGAACTATTATATTCTGTATCTCAGTCACAAAGAACAACCAGTTAGAAAAATAAATATTACAAAACAGTGAACAATTCCAAGTCTCATGTCAGCCATTATTACTTATTCGTCATGCTGCTACGATGAAGTAAAATAGACTCAAATCTTTCAAATGAAATAATGTGAAACGCCAACTCGATGCAACTAGGTAATTTTATTGACGTATTCTTAGCTCGACATGTTTCGGGTACATACGCCCATCATCAGGAGCATTAGATGTTGAGCTGCAGCATATGGTTTTCTGCACCGAGTTTTTGGATGGGTGGTGGTCGACCTATGCAGCGGCTCTCAAGACCACCACCCATCCAAAAACTGTATATAAAACTATTTCTGGAGAAATACTCCAATACTCCTAACTTTACATCTGTCACATACCGCCATTTGGGTGTTGAATTTGTACTCTGAACGAAATTGTTTGTGTTTCTGCTGTAGCAACTCTAAACTGCATACCTTCTAAATTGAGGGTTTTCAACCCCGTTGTGCCAATATAACAATTTGTTATTTATTGTCCGTCGTACACAACACTGTGGTACAAAGTTAAGTTATACAACAATTAACAAAGCTTTGTTAATTGTTGTATAACTTAACTTTGCACCACAGTGTTGTGTACGACGGACAATAAATAACAAATGGCATACCTTCGCTTTTGCGGTTACAGTTAGCCCACGCAACGTGGGATCACATATACTGTGTCGTGAAATTACAAGTATAAACACAACTGTAAGACCACTTTGCATCAGCTACAGCATTAAATCAATAAACATCCCATGTCGAAATACTAGTTGTCACAAAAATATCAAACTATCAGATAAATAAAAACAAATATAGTAATGGCACATGCACAATAAAAGAAGTCATAACTGACATCAAAATTAGTGTATTTTAGATTATTTACATACGGCCATTTTTTAATTCTCACAATATGGCAATAATTCATTTCCAAAAATAAAGTTTTTGTGACCGTACCAATAGGATAGCATCTTATTCCCGTTTTCTGAAGAATGTGAAGGAAAGAAAAGCTGAAATCCTGTTCCCTCAGAGGTCCAATACGGAGATAAGGGCAACGTGTTCGCCACGCACCAGCAGTTGGTTCACGTGTCGTTCACATACTTCTGTCTTGCGCTCCGTTCGAAGGACAACTCGCGGCTGCATCACCCTCCTGGTCACTGCACTGGGTTCACCTGCGAGCAAACGTATACACACAAATGCCACATTGTCATTTTAAGTTACAACGAAAATTATTGGTAATATAAAATAGCGGTAGGACCCTCTTGGCCACTTCAGGTACGATGTCAATTTCAGTTTGAAATTAATGGACAATATTGGTAGTGTTGAACTGAGTACGCTATTTTAAAATTACGAAAACAACACAGCAAGGAAGGCATAATGATGTTAACTACAATTCAGGGACCATGGGTTGAGAAACACCAATGCGACTGCACTTCTTACACACGAAATATTTTTGGGGGAGAAAATTTTCGCTTAGGATTTTGCCTCTGTACATTAGGACAGCCTCAACTTCGAATCACTGGAGTCGTAGCATTCCTACTGCGTGCCTCAGATCGGCATGCCACCTTGAATTTCAGTAGGTCCTCATTGCATATTGGAGTTACGGTCCTGAAAATCGCAACGTGAATCAAAACAGCCTAGAACAGAGCATACTGTACCACAATAATTGATTTTAAAATGCCCGAGAGTATGGCCGCTGAAGATCCCCCTAGCAAAAACATCCTTAAATCGTAATGACGTAGTTCGGGGGAGCGACAAACGAGGACCGCCTGTGCCTTTCCTTTCACTGCCACTTCCAAAACGGATCAGGGCCAAGCTTCCTCCCTCTCTAAATGTGTAAAAGGTAAAAGGTAAAGCTGTCCCTGTACTTAATTCAGCACCACGCCTTGAAGGCGTATGAGGGAGCATAGATATAGCGCCACACATTCTTAACATCGGCAGTCGTTTGGACATGAATCTTCACGCGCCGGTGGCCACGTCTATAGGGAGAAGCCTGAGGCTGGATGGATGTATTCCAAAGCCATTCTAGATTACTGATTTTAATTCTTTACTTAAACGTGTTATTTAAATACGCTCTCATAGCGTCGGTGGTGGATGAATGAATGAGTAGATAGGAACTGTGGAATGGTACTGACAGAGGACAGCCGAAGTATTCGAGTCCACCACAAATCTCACATGGACTAACCCGGGTAGGTGCTTTGGATTGGAAAAGTTTTTGGCTTTCCACGAATCAAACTGCGATCCCTCGGTCGCCATGCCCTATTATAGTCACTATGCTGAGCTATCCCGGCTCACTCTAGGCGCATGCCGTGAACACAGCGACACGAAGCGCATAAAACTATGAGGAAGTTGCATGACCAACATGCAAGGCCAAACATAGATACCGATATTTTTCATTAATTTTTTATTCCGTCACGTTGCTGAACGGAAGTCAGTACTGAAAATGTAACACCTTCGTAGCAATTCGCTTTACTTCGAATGCTCGTATGTTGTTTCTTAGACACACTCTTCCAGAAAAGTCAATTATAAATGTCTTATTTTATTTTCAGTGCCTACAGGGTCAACATGTCTACCAACAAGGCTAGTTTCTACAGATCTTAAAGCGATTGCCGATCTTAAACTCAATGTTAATAATAAAGCAAGGACATTAAGCCTTCAACATATTGGTGCGTTCGTTCTCATGTATCTCAGTTCGCACGAAAGTGAAAACTGAAAGTAATTACATTTCGAATTGTTACTTGAACTGTGAATGCATAATAAGATCATGTCCATGGACTGATCTCGGATTCCCAGGGATTATTTGTTGCACTGTCAGTAATGCAGGTTTCCCCGTAGCATGCTATGCTGAGGCGCAGAGGCACGAAAGCGGTCGGTACGCATTGTAGGGAAGGCTGGGTGGACCCCAGCATCGGTTTTAAAGGGTACTGAGAAGAGAACACCTCATCCTCCCACCGGGGTTCACACCCCGGGCCTTCCAGACCGTGGCAGGGTGCTATCCCATACGGACTAGAGGAGCAACAGACTACACATGCTGACAGTCATTTCTTACGTCACCCTGGATCTAAGGAGCGTATCTGTAAAAAACTGTTTTGTGTAGTCCCACCGGTGCTCGCGAGGAGCAACGTGTGAAACTTGGGAAGGACGGCCACAGAAAGCCACCAAGTACTTGCGCGATTTCAGGCTTATGCAGCGGTGTAAAAGAGATCTTCGCCCTTCTGGGACGTTACACGGCGTTTATTGCCAGATAGTTACCGACGTTTCGGGACAGACTACTAGTCACATCTTCAAGGCTCAAGGGGACCGACAGGCTGTTCCGAAACGTCGGTAGCTACCAATCAAAACTGGGTAACATCCCAGAAGAGTGAATACCTAATAAGTGCTTTAGAAATCTGCATTTGGAAGAGAATGAACAAGAACACTTGGGCGGCGATTTGAAGTTCTCGCAGCGATACTGGTGATTCTAATCTTCTTGGGTATGACGCCGTGTATATTGGTATACAGTTACCAACGTTTCGAAGAAACTCTTTGCGTAAATCTTCAGGGTACTTGTACTACCCTGAAGATTTCAGTTGCAAGCTCTCCAGAAACGTTGGTCCCTATGTGCCAGTTTACTGGGCGTAATGTAACAAATATCGCATTCTTAAAGTTTTGAGTGGTTTATTCAACATAATGTCAATTTCCGCTAAAGATGATCCAAACCGTGGCATGTCATCATCACCGCTGATTTCTGCAACGAGATGCCTGGAGAGAGGCAGCCAACCACGTTTCATTTGGGAATTCTGACGTTAAGAGGTGGCGTTCGATGTCAAAAGAGTGAGAAACGGAGATTTAATTAGTGGGTGTTATCTCGTGACAATGCACAGTCTTACCCATCTTTCCATTCATGACATCGTGACCGGACGCAACTGTCCACTTGCTACCTTACCCACTTTATTGGGTCGGATTAAGCATCCAGTGACTAAACCAACTAACTACTGAGGTTCAAACAGACGGTGTTCAGTTTCCAAAATGAATTTCCCATACTGCTAATTAAATAAGCAGCACTGCTTCTTTATTTTAAACACAATATACCCTTTGGTCATTAAAAATGGAGAAGAGTCCAGAAAAGTACATTAACATTACTGGAAATAATTTAGCTGCAAGAATTGATGCTGTAAAATATCTGACGACTTTGGAACGCTTTCTAGCCTTGTCGAGATACAAACAGAGAATGCCAATGTCAAGATAGGCATACACAGCTGGAAACTGAAGTTGGAAGCGACATTGCGATACTAAGACACAAGGATTATGTTTAGGAACATCGCAGATTAGCTACTTTCTATATATGTACTGAAGGCCGCCTGAAGGTAATATCATTCAAGTGACATCGGCTGATATTAATGAAACAGGAAGAGTGTACCGATGTAGACAAAAAATGCCATTAGATTTATACACTCATTTAAACTGTTGCAACGCCGAATACTCGAGAAAAAACGGCAGAACATCTTGACCTAGTTCTTTTTAATGAATAGCAGGAGGTGGAGGAGGAGGAAAAAGAAGAAGATTTAACTCTCTTCATGAAGGACCACAGGTCTACGAGTATGTTGTACTATGGAGGAAACTGTATGTGCGTGGTGCCTCAGTATCCTTCAGTAACAACATCCATAATCTACAGTAGTAAACAACTGTGACTAAAATGACTGGCTGTACTGACCAGGCAGTCGGAGTTCGATTGCCGGCAGGTATCCTACACTTCACAACAACAACCAGGTTAGCTGTGGGCTTCCCCCAGTCTTCCGTCCAATAGACATTCCGGAGATGTCCCAAGGGGACGGTGTTTGAAGCTATATGTAGCGCTGTGGTTCAAGAATACATGGAGCTCTACCTTCATCCTTCCATACCCGTTGATGGCGCAGAACCTGGACTGCCTTTACCAGTGCAAAGTGCGTCGCCCGCAGTCATATGATCAAAGCGGAAAATTATGAGATAATGAAACACAAAGAAACGTATCAGTCGAAATACAGACGATGCGGAAAATATGTCGAGCTGACTAATTTCATAGGATCAGGTGGCGACCACGAGGGCAAGCTTGCTGTCCAGGAATCTTTAATGTCAAGCGGCGGGGTTCGTGTGACATTGACATCGCAGGGGAGTCACGCAACCCGTCTCGCAGACCCTGACCTACTCCATGTGCTAGACAGAGACGGCCCCGGCCACGCATGTGACCTTGGAAGCATCAGCAGTATGACAACGCTGCTTCAACATGTGACTCCGTAACTTCCTGATTTAGACACAGCAGTGGCGGCTGATCCAGTTGCCACCATTTCTCTTTACACCAAGTACAGACCAAATAGGTGGGCCAGGTAGCTCAGTCGGTATAGCGAATGACTACGGGCTGAACGGTCCGGGATCGAATCCCGGTGGGGACGAGATTTTCCGCCCGTCCAGACCGGCCCTGGGGCCCACCCAGCCTCCTGTACAACGGGTACCGAGTCTTTCCCGGGGGTAAAGTGCGGCCGGGGCCTGTTGCTGACCACTCACCCCCTTCTAGTGCCGCGGTCATGGAAGAGTAGAGCTATACCCCTACCCACCCTCTGGGCCACACCGGGCCTGTAACAGGATCACTTTACCTTTACAGATGAAATAGTTTCACTGGGCACTGGCTAAAATTCAGTTGTAATAACACGACTGTATTCAATAACCGTCCAATACAATTTTGTGGTAATACCGTTCAATAACGTTCACGTTAACTAACTGAAATTATGAAAGTCCTCCTTTCTGAAGAGTTCCGTAAAAATAAAGAATACTGCGGATTACATTATACTCCTAGCTGAATTCAGTCCATTTTATAGGCGCATTGGCTTGTCCGCCTGTCTTACCGCCCGCATGTATCAAATTTCACATTTAGGGTATCTGCTGAAATTTGCCGACAAATTCCGATATTGGTTAGACTCGGCTGCATTCGGACAAAAATAAACCACTTTACGTGCATACCCCTACGTAAATTTATAATCTTCCTCCATAATTGGTCTGTAGAGTCAAGAAAGACTGTGTGTTCTCTGTGAGGTAAGCGCTGAAGCCCAAGAAACAGTTTGTACAATTGAGACATGAATACGAGCTGAGGCTGAATAAAGAGTTCAGCGTCGAGAATAATCGATTTGTAAACCTCGAGTATGTACGTTTAAGAGATGTTGACTGTAAGTATCCCCGCTTATAGTATCTCATTGAAGACATTGTAAATCCTTCGCTAAGACACGGAGAAATATTACAGTATGTGTTACAGTACTCGGTGTTTTTCTAACAAGTACTCACGAGATTAACAACAAATGAAAGTAGTACTAAGGAGCTGAAAGTGTTATGTCATGCGGACATTTCGTAACTTTCTTTTAGAGTTCATCTGCAGTTAAGCTATAGAAACCTTCTTATCGTTGAATAAAATATTCGCAAATAAGCAAAGTCTCGATTATCCGACCTTCGCTTGTCCAAACGATAAATTATATCCATCAAATAATCTAGCAACCTAGCGGTCAGCTCTCGGGAGTTCCCGGACGCTAACTATCCTAACAAAAGGTGTGGCTTTCCCTCCAAGCAAATACCATGAAAATGGTTTGCTGCCCTCCTAATAGTTACCAATTCATTATTCACACATCAGCCCACCATTCGACGTTGTGCAACTACCCAGCTCAAAATCTTCGTTAAATAAATAAAAAATTAATCAGGGCCGAAGGTCATGGTGAGTAATTAGCTGACGTTCCTGTTCGGCAGGTACCAATTTCGATTCTCAACCCTGACACAGAGTGTTCTGAGGCTTCATGGTAGTTGCTTTCAGTGCCTCCAGACAAATTACAGGATAGCACCAGTACCTAAAATAGACCGCATGCTTCCCAGTTCGACATTGTACAACCGATTCAACTCACACAGCTATA
>Ga0131853_10010503_pt1 | contig 16931 bp, 21 predicted proteins | sample TergutLab28metaG_FD_92764 | JGI IMG/M metagenome (GOLD analysis project Ga0131853, IMG submission 92764) | Labiotermes labralis P1 segment gut microbial communities from Petit-Saut dam, French Guiana - Lab288 P1 (version 2) (version 2) | ecosystem: Host-associated > Arthropoda: Insects >...
GCCGGATCCCGTCCCACTTCACCTCGTGCACCCAGCCCTCCTCGGCCGGGACGTGGGTACCGGCAGTGGCGAGCATGGGACGCATGGAGCAAGGATGGTGGTCATGCGAGCGATCTGGAAGGGCGCGGTCTCCTTCGGCCTGGTGAACGTGCCGGTGAAGCTGTACGCCGCCACCGAGTCCCACGACGTCTCCTTCCGGCAGGTGCACGCCAAGGACGGCGGCCGGATCCGCTACCAGCGGATCTGCTCGATCGACGGCGAGGAGGTGCCCTACTCCGAGATCGCCAAGGGGTACGAGACCGAGGACGGCGAGATGGTCGTCCTCACCGAGGAGGACATGGCCGAGCTGCCGTCCTCGTCCTCGCGTGAGATCGCGGTGGAGAAGTTCGTGCCCAGCGACCAGATCGACCCGCTGCTCTTCGAGAAGGCCTACTACCTCGAGCCGGAGAAGACCGGCGCGAAGCCGTACGCGCTGCTGCGCCAGGCGCTCCTGGACGCCGACCGGATGGCGGTGGTGACCGTCGCGCTGCGCCAGCGCACCACCGTCGCGGTGCTGCGGGTCCGGTCCACGCCGAACGGCGACGTGATCGTGCTGCAGACCATGATGTGGCCCGACGAGGTTCGGGTCCCCGACTTCACCATCGAGCCCGGCGAGATCAAGGACGCCGAGGTCGCGATGGCGCACATGCTGGTCGACACCCTGGCCGGCGACTTCGACCCGGCCGAGTTCGAGGACGACTACGCCGAGGCCGTCGAGACCCTGGTCCAGACCAAGATCGAGGGTGGCGAGGTCACCCGTACCGAGACCTCCACCAAGACCTCCGGCGAGGTCGTCGACCTCCTCGCCGCGCTCCAGCGCTCGGTGGCCGCCGCCAAGCAGGCCCGCGGCGAGGACGTCGCGGACGAAGCGGAGCCGGCCAAGGACCCCGCCAAGAAGAAGGCGAAGAAGTCCGCCTAGATCCCCGGCGCGTACGCCCTCATCGCCTCGTCAGCACGACCTGCCGCTTCTTGGCCTTCAGCTCCGCGCGTGCGGCACGCCGGCCCAGCGGGAGCGCATCAGCGAATCGGGCGTCGGACCAGTCCGACAGCATCCGCAGCCTGGCACCGGACGCATCACCAAGATCCGGATAGACCTCGCCGTGGATGAACCGCCAGCCCTGGCCGAGCGTGGTTGTCCCGCGATAGACGACCAGCTTGCATCGCGGATCGAAGCGCCGAGCGACGGCTCCCCCGATCTCCTCGTAGATCGAGCCGAGGACGGGCCGCATCGTGTTGAACAGAGAGAGCATCCACCAGTGCGAGAGACCCACGGGCAGCACCATCACCAGATACGACTGCCCGCCCGATTCGAACGGATCCTCGGGACGATCCGGATCAGGACCGTGCACGGGCCACAGCTCGATCGGATCCATGTCGCATCTCCCACATGACCCGGGCCGACGCCACCACCACGGCGTCGAACCTCAGATCGGCCACAGGATCTGGGAATCAGGAATCGCCGCCTGGCCACGATACTGCCCGTCCACGGCCAGGATCTCCAGCGGCATCCACCGACGGGTCGGAGTGTCAGACCCGCGGCAAGGAAGTCCGCCTGATCCCGGTGGCTCCTCGGCGCGGTGGGCCGCCCCGCGGTGACCTGAACCGGGCATGATGACCTCATGAGCACCACGGTGACCTTCGACATGACCTACGACGCCCCGCTCGCCACGGTGACGGCGATGCTGGCCGACCCGGCGTTCCGGGAGCAGGTGTGCGACGCCCAGCGCGCGACCTCGAAGACGGTCTCGATCAGCGGCATCCCGGGCACCGTGGACGTCACGTTCACCCAGAAGACCGAGGGCATCCCGTCGTTCGCGAAGAAGTTCGTCGGCAGCACCATCACCGTACGCCAGCACGAGACCTGGTCCACGCCGCTCGCGGCCACCGTCGACATCGACGCCGGCGTCCCGATCGCCGACATCAAGGGCTCGGTCGGGCTTGCCGAGCAGGGCGCCCAGACCGTCGAGACGGTCACCCTGCAGGTCACCGTGAAGGTGCCGCTGGTCGGCGGCAAGCTCGAGGCGCTGGTCTCGGAGATGATGCGCAAGGCGCTCACCAAGGAGTACGCGACCGGCAAGATCTACCTGGCCCGCTGACGCGGTGAGCTGACATGCGCTGCCTCCGGACCACGCTCGCGCCGACCCTGATCCTGGCCGCCGCGCTGGCCGGGTGCGGCGGCAGCGACCAGGTCGGCGACACCCCACCGCAGCCCGGCCTGGTCGACCCGCTCCGGACCGATGCGGCCTGGCCACACACGCCGGCCCCGACCGGCGTCGCCCTCCTCGACGCCCGGGAAACGCAGGGCCTGGTGAGCATGCCGTGGCACCTGCTCGCGCTGTCGCGCGCTTCGATCACCATCCAGTACGTCGTCGGCGGTGGCTGCGACCAGGCCGCCGGCGCGTACCGAAGCGAGTCGGGCTCGCGAGTGCTGATCGGCGTCTACAGCAGGCAGGTCCGGCCGGAGGGCACGGCCTGCACCACCGATGCCCGAGTGGGCATCGGGGTCCTTCCGCTCAGCCGTCCCCTGGGCAGCCGCGAACTCGTCCATGTCACCGTCGCAGGGGCGGAGCAGGGCCCGCTCTGACGAACGCCGGCCGAAGGGTCAGCCGAGCAGGTCGGGGACCTCCTGGGTGGTGAACCACGCCAGGTCCTCGTCCGGGTCGGCGCCGGCCGGGCGGTCGGCCGGGTCGGCGTGCACCGCGACCACGTCGCTCCAGTCGGCCGGGGCGTAGTCGGCGTCCAGGACGACGACCACCCGCCGGCCGGGGCCGGACAGCATCTCCGCGGAGACGTCGGCCGCCGACATCAGCGCGGCGTACTCGCCCTCCTCGGTCTCGTCCGGGGCCTCGAACGCCTCGGCGATCGCCTCCGCCGGGACCTGGCCCGCGGTGTGCCAGCCGGCCAGCAGCGCACGGGTCGCGGGTACGTAGACGCGGGTCATCAGTCGCCCTTCTTCTTGCGTCCGCGCGGCGCCTGCTGGCGGCCGCCGTTGACGGTGTCGAGCAGTTCGTCGAGCGCCTCGACGAGGCACTGGCCGAAGACGTCCGCATCCGGTACGAGGTCTCGGTCGGCGGTGATCCCGAAGTAGACCCGGCCGGCGTAGGACGTCACGCCGATGGCGATCGCCTGCCCCGGCAGCAGCGGGTTGACCGGGTAGCTCGCCAGCAGGGTGGCCCCCGCGGCGTACCGCGGCGACTGCGGGCCGGGCACGTTGGTGACGCTGATCTGGAAGCCGTGCGGATCGGCCGAGGCCGCGACCCGGGCGCCGACCGCGTGGAACGTCGTCGGCGCGAAGCCGGTGATCCCGGTCATGTGCTCGGCCGGGATGGCGCGACCGGTCTGCTTGTGCGACTCGAAGGAGTACGAGACCTGGTGCAGCCGCACCACCGGGCTCGGCTCGCCGACCGGCAGGTCGACGTAGTGCGCGACCACCGGAGCGCCGAGCGAGGTGTTCTCCAGCAGGTCGTCGTTGACGCTGATCGGCACCAGCGCCCGCACCTGGCGCAGCCCGGCGAGCGACTCGGCCCGGGTCATCAGCCAGCCGCGCAGGCCGCCGGCGACCACCGCGAGGATCACGTCGTTGACGGTGCCACCGTGGGTGTCGCGCACCTGGCGGACATCGTCGAGGGCCAGGTCGAGGGTGACGATGAGGCGCTGCTGCGAGAGCGGGCCCGACAGCGGCGTCGGCCGGTCGGCGTGGCGACCGGTGACCTTCTCGGCCAGCTCGGCCACCTTGGTGCCGACCCCGGTGGCGAGGGCGAGCAGGGAGTCGCTCGTACGGCGCGCGGTCGAGGAGAGCGTGTCGACATCGGTCAGCGAGTCCTTCACCGCCCCGAAGACCAGCGAGGTCGAGCTCTCCCGGCGCGGGTTCCAGACGTCCTCGGCGAGCGGCTTGGCGTCCGGGCTGACGTCGAGCAGGAGCTGGCCCAGATCGACGGTGTGCACGCCGTCGACCAGCGCCTGGTGGACCTTGGTCAGCAGCGCCACCCGGCCCTCGGCGAGCCCCTCGACGTAGTAGATCTCCCACAGCGGCCGGGTCCGGTCCAGCGGCCGGGAGATGATCCGGCCGACCAGGTCGCGCAGCTGGTCCAGCGACCCGGGCCGCGGCACCGCGGAGCGCCGTACGTGGTACTCGATGTCGAACCGGTCGTCGTCCGCCCAGACCGGGTTGGCCAGCCGGCCGGGGACGACCTGGACCCGCTGCCGGTAGCGCGGCACGAAGGAGAGCCGGTCGGCGACCAGGTTGAGCAGGGTGTCGTAGTCGAACCCGCTCTCGCCCGGATCGAGCACCTCGATGCTGGCCAGGTGGTGCTGGGTCGTCACCGTCTCCCGGGTGAGGAAGGCCAGGTCACGCGCCGACAGCCGGTCCGCCATGGCCTGCCTCCTTCTCCACCCGATCGTCCGTCGTGCCCGCTCGCCTTCTCAGACGAATCTTTGGTTCGCATGCGATTGTGGCAGACATGCGACGACTGATGGCGACGATGGCCGTGCTCCTGGGCGCGGTCGCCCTGCTGAGTGCCTGCGGCTCCTCGAACGGCTCCGACAACGGGACCGGCACCGGCAGTGACAAGCCGCTCGTCATCGACGTCACCTTCAGCGGGAGCACCGTCACCCCGAACGGCGACCGGGTCGACGTCGCGGTCGGCCAGAAGGTCGAGTTCGTGGTCAAGGCCGACGCCGCCGGGGAGATCCACGTCCACTCCACCCCGGAGAAGGAGCTGGAGTACAACGCCGGCACCACCGAGCTGACCGTCGGACCGTTCGACACCCCCGGCCTGATCGCGGTCGAGTCGCACGCGCTCAACAAGACCATCGTCCAGCTCCAGGTCAAGTGACCGGTGGGCGGTGACTACGCGCCCCTAGCCCACGGCATCGGCGGCCGACAGGACCTCCCGGTCCCGCTCGAGACCGCGATCGTGGCGGCGGTGGCGGCACTGGTGATCAGCTTCGTCGTCCTGGCGTGGACGGTACGGCGACGCGCCGAGGTGGGCCTCCCCGACGGGGGCGCCACCGGCCTGACCGTGGACGTGGCGGCCCCGACGGGCGGCCGTCGGCTCGACCGGCTCGGGCGGCTCGTCGACTCACGCGGCTGGACGATCGCGCTGCGTACGGTCGGCATGCTGCTCTTCGCGTACACCGCGATGGTGGCGATCTTCGGCCAGGACCTGGAGATCAACCCGATCTTCGGCATCTTCTACATCTGGTGGTGGGTCGGGCTGGTCTTCGCCTCGCTGTTCTTCGGCCCGGTCTGGAAGAAGCTCAGCCCGGTCCGCACCATCAACGCCGGGATCAACTGGCTGCGCCGCGACGACCGCGGCCTCTACGAGTACGACGAGCGCCGCTTCGGCTACTGGCCGGCCGTGATCGGGCTGCTCGCGTTCACCTGGATGGAGCTGATCTACACCCACAACTCCTACCTGGGACCGGTCCGGCTGTGGTGCGCGCTGTACGTCGCCGCGATGCTGGTCGGCGGGCAGCTGTGGGGGTCGCGGTTCTACGAGAACGCCGACCCGTTCGAGGTCTACTCCTCGCTGATGGCCAAGCTCTCGGTATGGGGCCGGGACGCCGCCGACCGGCTGGTGCTGCGCAGCCCGCTGGCCAACCTGAACACCCTGGCGCCGCGGCGCGGCCTGGTGGCGGTGGTCTCGGTGCTCTTCGGCACCATCGTCTTCGACTCGTTCCGCGACTCGGTGCCGTGGCTGAAGTTCACCCAGGGCGACAACGTCGTCGCGCGGCACGCCTACCTCGCCGACAACATCGCGCTGCTGCTCTTCCCGGCGGCGGTGGCCGGCTTCTTCTGCCTCGGCACGATGCTGACCGGCGTCGGGGACCACCTGGACCGCCGGCACCTGCCGGGGCTGCTCGCCCCGTCGGTGGTGCCGATCGTGGCCGGGTACGTCGTGGCGCACTACCTCTCGTACTTCTGGGAGGGCGGACAGGCGACCCTGGTGCAGGCCAGCGACCCGTTCAGCAACGGCGCCAACTGGTTCGGCACCGCCGACCTCTCGGTCAACTACTTCTTCGCCTACCACCCGACCCTGCTGGCGAACATCAAGGTGATCGCGGTGGTCATCGGCCACATCCTCGGCGTGGTCTCCTCGCACAAGCGGGCGATCGCGGTGCTGCCGCGCCGGCACCTGGTGACCGGCCAGATCCCGCTGCTGATCACCATGATCGGCTTCACCGCCGGCGGGCTCTACCTGCTCTTCGCGGCGTAGCCGACGACGCCAGCCCGGGCAGCAGCTCACCGGCGAGCCCGGCGACGGCCCGGCCCAACGGCGAGTCGGGTGCCGCCTCGGCCAGGGTGCGGCCGGCGACCAGCGCCTTGTCGACCGCGGCCCGGTCCTCGGGCAGGAAGTGCAGCCCCACCGGCCGGACCAGCCCCGCCACCATCGCGGCGACGTCCTGCTCGGTCCAGCCGAGACTCGGCCGCATCCGGTTCACCGCCACCCGTACGGGCGTGCTCGGCAGCCGGTCGCGCAGGTCGACCAGCCCGCGGGCGAGCCGGCTCAGCCCGACCGGGTCGGCGGAGCCCACCACCAGCACCTCGTCAGCGACGTCGAGCGCCTCCAGGGTGAGCTGGTTGCGGCCGGCCCGGCCACCGGGATCGGCCGGCTCCTCCAGGCTGAAGCCGGTGTCGACGACCACCTCCCCCACCTGGCGACCCTGCTCGGCCAGGGCGGCGAGCACGCCGCTCCGGATCTCGGTCCAGCGGTCCGGCCGCGGCAGGCCGGTGAGGACGGCGAGGTGGGTGCCGAGCAGGCGGGTCGCGGGGCCGAGGCCGCTGCGCGCGGCGGCCAGCAGGCCGGAGACCTCGTCCAGGATGCCGAGCTGCTGGGCGATCGAGCCGCCGTACGGGTCGGCGTCCACGAGCAGCACCGGCCGGCTGCGCCGGGCGATCTCGGCGGCGAGCGCGGCGGCCACGGTGCTGCGGCCGGGCGCGCCCGCCGGGCCCCAGACCGCGACCAGCCGGCCACCGGCGGACGGCTCGGCGTCGCGCAGCTGGGTCGGGGTGCCGGCGACCGGCTCCGACGCGGTCGTGGCCTCGGGGGCGGTGATCGCGCCGGGCAGCATGGTGAGCTCGTCCTCGGCGAGGACCCGGCCGATCCCGGCACGGCTGGCGGCGCTGCGCGCGGGCTCCAGGGCGGTGGACGGGAGCACCCCCACGACCCGTACGCCGTGATGGTGCAGCTGGTCGATGACCCGGGCGTCGAGGCCGGGCACGTCCAGGGCCAGGACGGCGGCGTCGGCCTGACCGGCGGTCGCCGCGGCGACGAGGTCGTCCACGTCGACGCAGCGGCGCAGCACGACCAGGCCGGGCGCGCGCTCGATGACGCCGAGCGCGGCGGGCTCCCAGCCGGCGCCGGCGGCCAGGACGAGCACCGGGGTCATCGGGTCAGCCCGCGGGCCGGAGGACGACGGTGATGGTCGGGTCGGTGAGGCCGCCGAGCAGGCCGAAGAACGCCTGGGCCCGCTTCTCCGAGACCGCCAGGGTGAGCTGACGGTGGGTCTGGCCGCTGCCGAAGACCTCGTCGGCGCTCGGCGCGGAGACCACCGTGACCGCGCTCAGCGCCGGCGTCGCCGGCCCGGTGCCGAGCGCGCCGGACGTACTGCCGGCGCCGGTGCCGACCTCGCGACCGACGAGGTAGACGTCCACCACCGACCCGCTGCGCACCGCGGGCGGCACCTGGGCGGGGTCGACCGCGAGCGGGAGCTGGACGGTGTCGGTCGGGGCCTCGGCGGCGATCGCGGCCCGGGGCAGCAGCTCTCCCCCGCCGACCGGCCGGGTCAGCGGCAGCTGGCCCGGGAGCGGGTCGTCGGCGCGGAGGTAGCCGGCCAGGTCCTGGCCGGTCGCGAAGCGGACCTGGTGGACCTCCAGGTCGGACCGGCTGAGCACCGCGCCGGTGCCGGCGTCGGCCCGGAGCGCCCAGACGCCGACGGTCTCATCGGCGGCGCCGAGGACGCGCGCGCCCACCACGACGCAGGCCGCGACGATGGCGATCCCGATCCACAGCCGCGGATCGCGCCAGCCGGGCCGGCTCGTACGGATCGCCTGGGGCGGTGCGGCGCCGCCCACGCCACCGGCCGAGGCTGCCGGCAGCGCCACCGAGGACCCGAGGGTGCGTGCCACGCTCGCATCATGACCAGAACCTCAGCCCACCAAACCAGGCCGTCGTCTTATCCACAGGCGGCGTGGCTGGCGGGCCGGCGGTCGGCGCGAGATGGGATCATGGCTCCCATGCCGGGGACCCCTCGCTTCCTGACCCTCGCCGACGTGGCGGAGACGCTCAACACCTCGTCGGCCCAGGTCTACGCGCTCGTCCGCCGTGGCGACCTGCCGGCGATCAAGATCGGCGGCCGGGGACAGTGGCGGGTCGAGGCCAGCGCGCTGGAGGAGTACATCCAGCGGCTCTACGCCGAGACGAAGGCGTTCGTGGCCGAGCACCCGTTCCTCGAGGGTGCCGAGGCCGCCGACACCGAGCGCTAGCGCACCGGCCTCAGGGCTGGGGCTGGAGCGTGATCGCCGCGATCGGGGCCGGTACGGCCGAGCCGACCGCGGCCGGCAGCGGCGTGGTCGGCGCCGAGGCGGGCGCCGCCGCGAAGGCGAGCACCCCCATCACCGCGGCACCGACGGCGCTGCCGCCCAGGGCCGCCAGGCCGAGCGCGCGGCGATGCGAGCGGGCGTGCTCGACGTGCCCGATCTGCCGGCACTCGACGCCGAGTGCGAAGAAGACGTCGCCGGGGGCGCCGAGCAGGGTGCCCTTGAGGTCGGCCGGCACCGCACGGGCGGTCGGGTCGTACGTCAGGCCAGCGAGACGGCGCTTGAGCCAGCCCTCGCGCTCGACCCGGTCACGGCAGGCATGGCAGTCGTGCACGTGCGCCCAGGCCCGCTCGGTCTCCTCAGCGCTGAGCTGGCCGTCGAGGAGCGCGCTCGCGCGATCCCCGAGGTGGCCGCCCCAGCCGCTGAGCGGGGAGATCACGAGGCCCCGCCCCAGAGCACCTTCGGGCCGGAGTAGCGCATCCGGCCGGCGCGCGGGGCACGGTGGGCCAGCGCGTTGCGCAGCATGGCCCGGCCGCGGTGGATGCGGGAGCGTACGGTGCCGAGCTTGGCATCGAGGATCTCGGCGATCTCCTCGTACGAGAGGCCCTCGACGTCACACAGGACGACGGCGGCGCGGAAGTCCGGCGGCAGGGTGGCCAGGGCCCGCTCGATGTCGTCGTCGAAGCGCTGGTCGGTGAAGGCCAGGTCGGGGGTGGGCGCGGCGCTGGTCAGCCGCGCGGCCCGCTCGTCGGAGAGCGCGTCGAACCGGATCCGCTGCTTGCGGCGGGCCTGGTCGAGGAAGAGGTTGGTGGTGATCCGGTGCAGCCAGCCCTCGAAGGTGCCGGGCACGTAGCTCTCCAGCGAGCGGAAGACCCGGACGAAGACCTCCTGGGTGAGGTCCTCGGCGTCGGGGCGGTTGCCGGTCAGCCGGTACGCGAGACGGTAGACCCGGTCCGAGTGCTGCTCGACGATCTCGTCCCACGTCGGGACGCCGGCAGCCGGGCTGGGCGCCTGCTGTTCCGTACTCATCTCTTCGCTCCTCGCATCGGACCGGTCTGGTCCTCACCACCGTAAGCAAGCCGTCTGAACGCTTCCTTAAACCGCCCAACGAACTTCCCCCGCCCGGTGTTCCCCGAACCCGCGCCTCGCGGGCGCAGGCGCGCAGCGGCGAGGCCTTCTGTCGCTAAGGTGGTCCGCATGGTCAAGCAGTTCCCGCCGCCCGCCGCCGCCACCTGGAGCTTCGCCGAGGAGTACGTCGGCGAGGACGACCTCCTCGCCTCCGCGCGGGCGCGCGCCGAGGAGGTCGGGGTCTCCCCGGTCGGCTCCGGCGTCGGCGCCACCCTGCGCTTCCTGGCCTCGGTGCTCGACGCCCGCGCGGTGGTCGAGATCGGCACCGGCACGGGCGTCTCGGGACTGTGGCTGCTGCGCGGCATGCGCGCCGACGGCGTCCTCACCACGGTCGACGTGGAGACCGAGCACCAGCGGCTGGCCCGGCAGACGTTCACCGAGGCCGGCATCCCGACCCAGCGCGCCCGGACCATCTCCGGTGCAGCGCTGGACGTCCTGCCGCGGCTGACCGACGGCCACTACGACATCGTCTTCTGCGACGGCGACAAGACCGAGTACGCCGCGTACCTCACCGAGGCGCTGCGGCTGCTGCGCCCCGGTGGCGTGGTGGCGTTCGACAACGCGCTGTGGCACGACCGGGTCGCCGACCCCGCCCAGCGCGACCCCGAGACCGTCGCGATCCGTGACCTGGTCAAGGCGGTCGCCGCGCACGAGGAGCTCACCCCGCTGCTGCTGCCGGTGGGCGACGGCCTGCTGGTCGCCAAGAAGGAGTGGGTCCCAGAGGCCTGAGACCCGGGCACCTGACGTTTCTCACCACCCACGCGGGGCGGAGGTGAGAAAGGTCAGGTACGCGGGATGCCTGCGACGGGGTCGTCCTGGCCGAGCCAGGTCAGCAGCAGCCGGGCCCCGAAGCCGGTCGGGCCCTTGGTCCACTCGTACCGCTCCTCGGGCGCGTCGCCGACCGAGGCGACATCGAGGTGCGCCCACGGCAGGCCGCCGGTGAAGGGCTGCAGGAAGAGGGCCGCGGTGATCGCGCCCGGTCCCCCGCCGGCGTTGTCGGCGTCCGCGACGGTCGAGGCGTTCTTCTCCTCGTACCCGGCGAAGAGCGGCATCCGCCACAGCGGCTCGCCGGACACGTCGGCCGCCTCCGCGAGCCGGCCGGCGAGGACGTCGTCGGTGGCGAAGTAGCCGCCGACCTGCTGGCCCAGCGCGACCTTCATCGCACCGGTCAAGGTGGCGACGTCGACCAGGACGTCGGGCTTGATCCTCTCCACCGCGTACGCGAGCGCGTCGGCCATCACCAGCCGGCCCTCGGCGTCGGTGTTGGTCACCTCGGTGGTCCGGCCGCCGTAGTGCCGGATCACGTCGCCGGGACGCATCGCGTCACCGGAGATGACGTTCTCAGCCGCCGCGATCAGGCCGATCACGCGGACCGGGCAGCCGACCTCGGCAAGCGCGGCCATGGTGGAGAGCACCACCGCGCCGCCGGTCATGTCCCGCTTCATCGTGGCCATGCCGTCGGCGGTCTTGATCGAGAGGCCGCCGCTGTCGAAGGTGATGCCCTTGCCGACCAGGACGACGGTCGGCGTCTTCCGGCCGGCCTTGGCGGGGGTGTAGTCGAGCCGGATCATCCGAGGCGGCGTGGCCGAGGCCCGGCCGACGGCCAGGATGCCGCCGAACCCCTCCGCGGCGAGCCGCTCCTCGTCCCACACCTCGGCGGTCAGGCCGGCCGCATCGGCGACCTCGAGGGCCTGCTCGGCGAGCCAGGCCGGGTTCTTCAGGTTGGACGGCACCGTCGCCAGGAAGCGCGAGCGCCAGCCCGCCCGGCCGATCACCTCGGCCCGGGCGAGGGCCGGGGCGTACGTCTCCGGGGAGAGGTCGGCCAGGGTGATGACGCCGGCCGGGCGCCACTGCGGCCCGGTCGAGCGCCAGGGGAGGTCGAACGAGCCCAGGATCGCGCCGGCCACGAACGGCTCCAGCGCCTCCTCCGGCTCGAGCGCGGGGATGGTGGTGGCGACCGAGGCCACGTCCCGGGTCGCCCGGGCCAGCGCCGCACCCGCCCGGCGGAAGTCGTCGCGCCGCTGGGCGCCGACCCCGACCAGGAGGATCCGTCGCAGGGCGCCACCGCCGACCACCGGTACGGAGACGACCTCGCCGGCCTTGCCGGTCGCCCGCTCGCTCTCCAGGATCGCGAGCAGGTCGTAGCGCTCGTCGAGCGCGACAGCGCCCGGCCCGATCACCAGCCCGGCGTCTCCCCCGGTCCCGTCGAGCGGGACCGCGACCGGCAGCGCGACGACCTCGGCATCGAGGTCCTCGGGACCGCCGGCGGCGAGGAGGAAGCGGGAGGGAACGACCTGGGGAGGGAGCGCTGGCACGGCCACGATCAGCCGACGACGCCCTTCAGCGCCTCGCCAAGAGCAGTGGCCTCGTCGGCGTTGAGTTCGACGACGAGACGACCCCCGCCTTCGAGCGGAACGCGCATCACGATGCCGCGACCTTCCTTGGTGACCTCCAGCGGACCGTCACCGGTCCGCGGCTTCATCGCCGCCATGCGTGGCACTCCTTCTCAAATCGGACAGAGCCCGTCTGTGGCTCCAAGTGCGGACACCATTATCCCCTATGGACGCGCATTGGTCAGCGATGCCCACCGAAGAGCCGCAGCAAAGCGCTCGGCGCCTGGCGGCGCAGGGTGCGCTCGGAGGGCCGCTGGCCGTACTCGACGGTGATCGCCGAGCCCGGCAGATGGGCCTCGAACCACTGCGTCATGGTGCCGCCGCAGACGCCCCCGCACCGTACCCGCGAGACCGGCAGCCGCAGTGCCTGCGCCACCCGTCGGGAGAACGACGGACGCCGTGTGTCCAGGTCAACGCCGTGCAGCGGCTGGTGGAAGCTGATCAGCCGATCGGGTCGGATCCTGAGCAGGAACCGCATCATCGCGCGGGTCTCCGGCTCGCTGGCCGCCCGCGGCCCCGACGCGTAGTGGCCGGTGGTGTGCACCCAGTTGACCGGGAAGTTGCGGTTGAGGTCGATGCCGCGCGCGTCCTGGCGGGTGTCGTGGGCCAGGCCGTCCGGGTTCATCACCGGCACCACCCACAGGTCGACGCCGTGGATCCGGCCGCCGTCGCGCAGCGCCTCCGGGATCTGCTGGATCTGGCGCTCGTTGCCGTGCATCGTGCTGACGATCATCACCGTCGGGATGCCGGGCCCGGTCTCGCCGAGGTGCCAGGCGACGATCGGTCGATGTTGTACGGACCGGCCGATCACCGTCTTGCCGATCACCGCCGGCCGGGCGGGCGAGCGCAGGCCCACGTACGACCCCGGTCCGGCCGCGTCGGCACCGGTGGCGGCACCGAGCGGCACGACGAGGGAGAGGGTGAGGAGTGCTGCGCCGAGTCGCAGGGTCAAGGGATCACACCTTCTGCAGGAGATACGCCCAGGTGAACACGAGGGCGATCACCAGCATGCCGCCATGGGCCAGCAGCGAGAGCCACGGCCCGCGGGACCAGCCGTCCTCGCCTCCGGAACCGGCGTGCCGGCCGTGGCTGGGCAGCCAGCGGGCCAGGATGACGATGCCGAAGATGACCACCAGCCACCAGAGGCCGAGCCCGACGATGCCCATCTCGGCGCCGCCGAGCCAGGAGTCGCTCGGGGCCACCAGGAAGGTCGTCCACGTGATCAGGGCGAGCACCCCGCAGAGGGTGTGCCACAGCGCCCAGCGGTCGCTCACGGCCGTACGCCCGGCGACCGCCTCCTGCTGCCAGCGCAGCCGGGTCAGCAGCACGATCAGGGCGGCCAGGGCGGTGAAGACGTAGACGACCGCCGCCATCAGGCCGGGTCCTCCGCCTCACCTGAGGAAGCGGCGGGCTCCCCCGCCGGGACGGGCTCGTCGTCGGCCTGGTCGGCCTCGACCCCGCCGTCGGTCTCGTCGGCCTCGTCAGCCTCGGCCGGGTCCTCCGTCTCGTCAGGTCCGATCGGCGCCGGCAGCGCGAGCGGCACCGGCTCGCCGGTCGCCTCCTCCAGCTGGCGGGCCAGCCGGGAGAGCAGGGCGTCGACCTCGGCCATCCGGTAGCCGCGCACGGCCAGCGAGAAGCGGACCGCCTTCAGGTCGCTCGGCCCGATCGGCTCGTCCTCCGGCGGGATGAAGGCGTCGGGCCGGTCGTCGTACTCCTCCTGCAGGGGCGTGCCCCGGCCGGCGGCGACGACCGCGATCGACCCCATCGCCAGCACGATCAGGATTGCGAAAACCCACATCATTTCTGGCCACACATCATCGATGATCCCGTGCCTTCACCATCAGCTCGACCGCCTCGTCGACGTCGTCGGTCAGGGTCAGCATGTCGAGGTCGGACTGGCCGATCCGGCCGTCGGCCAGCATCGTGCTGCGCATCCACTCCACCAGCCCCGCCCAGTGCTTCACCCCGAGGAGCACGATCGGGAACTGGGTGACCTTGTGGGTCTGCACCAGCGTCATCGCCTCGAAGAGCTCATCGAGGGTGCCGACGCCGCCGGGCAGGACGACATAGCCCTGGGCGTACTTGATGAACATCGTCTTGCGGACGAAGAAGTAGCGGAAGTCCATGGCGAGGTTGACGTACTCGTTGAGCCGCGCCTCCCAGGGCAGCTCGATGCCCAGGCCGACGCTCAGGCCGCCCGCCTCGGCGGCACCCTTGTTGGTCGCCTCCATGGCGCCGGGGCCGCCGCCGGTGATGACCGCGAAGCCCGCCTGCGCCAGGGCGGCGCCGACCTTGACGCCCATCTCGTACGCGGGATCCTCCGGCTTGGTGCGCGCGCTGCCGAAGACGCTGATCGCGGGGCCGATGCCGGCGAGGTCGTTGAACGACTCGACGAACTCGGCCTGGATCTTCATCACCCGCCAGACGTCGGTGTGGTTCCAGTCCTTGGGCCCGCGGCTGTCGAGCAGCCGCTGGTCGCTGGTCAGGCCGCCCTCGCGCGCGCCGGGCAGCACGCCCGTCGCCGGACGGGAGCCGTTGAACCCACTGCGCCCGCTCATGCCTTCAGCCACTCCTTCAACACGTGCTCGCACTCGGTCAACTGTGCGGTAGGAACATACTCGTCACGAGTGTGGGCGAGCTGAGGATCGCCGGGACCGAAGTTGATCGCCGGGATGCCGAGCGCGGCGAAGCGGGCCACGTCGGTCCAGCCCAGCTTGGACTGCGGCTCGGCGCCGGTCAGCGCCACGAACGCCTGGGCGGCCGGGTGGCCGAGACCCGGCAGCGCGCCGGGGGCGCTGTCGGTGACCTCCACGTCGTACCCCGCGAAGAAGTCGCGGAGGAACGCCTCGGCCTCCGCCTCGGAGCGGTCGGGGGCGAACCGGTAGTTGACGGTGATCGTGCACGCGTCGGGTACGACGTTGCCGGCGACGCCGCCCTCGATGAAGACCGCGTTGAGCCCCTCGTGGAACGGCAGGCCGTCGATCACCGGCTGGCGGGCCTCGTACGCCTCGAGCTTGCGCAGGATCTCCCCCGCCTGGTGGATGGCGTTCTCGCCCATCCAGCTGCGTGCCGAGTGCGCCCGGACGCCGTGCGTGGTGACGCGGACCCGCATGGTGCCCTGGCAGCCGGCCTCGACGCCGGCGTTGCTGGGCTCCATCAGGATGGCGAGGTCGCCCTGAAGCAGGTCGGGCCGCTCCTGGGCGAGCTTGCGCAGGCCGTTGTGCTCGGCGGCCACCTCCTCGCAGTCGTAGAAGATGAAGGTGACGTCGCGGCCGTACGCACGCAGCGTGGCGGCCTTGAGCATCACCCCGAGCCCGCCCTTCATGTCGCAGGCGCCCAGGCCGAAGAGCTTGCCCATCTCGACGTACGCGAGCAGGTTGTCGTTCTCCGGGACGGTGTCGAGGTGCCCGGCGATCACGACCCGCTCGGCATGACCGAGGTCGGTGCGCGCGACGATCGTGTTGCCGAAGCGCTCGATCGCGAGCTGCGGCTGGGTGCGCAGCGCCTGCTCGACGGCGTCGGCGAGCGGCTCCTCGCGGTGGCTGACGGACTCGATGTTGACCAGCCCCATGGTCAACGACACCACATCGAGGGGCAGCGGAAGAGGCATCACGAACTCGTTCACGCCTACAGCCTCTCAGGCCACGGTGCGGTGATCGTCAGGCAGGTCGAACCCGTCAAGAACCCGGTCCCCGGCATTCGTCGTTCTGACGTCGAAAGTTTACTTCTCGCTGACAGATTCCGTTCGCTACGCGCGACCCGACGGCACCCCCAGCTGACGCGGCGCTGCTGACGAAAGGGCCCACCGGTGGCACTGAATCTGCGCATGAAGACGAGGCGGCGCTTCGCCGCCCTCCTGGCCGCCGCGGCGACCACGGCAGCCCTGGTGACCGCGGTGAGCACCACCAGCGCTCACGCCGCCGCACCGACCACGCCCGACCATCTGGTCGTCGCCGCGGTCTTCGGCGCGAACTCGGACACGGGCATCTACCAGAGCGACTGGATCGAGCTCTACAACCCGACCAGCTCCGATGTCTCGCTGGGCGAGATCAGCGGCTCCACGGTGACGCCGAACTTCAGCCTCTGCTACCGCGGCGTTACGGCCACGCCGCAGAAGTGCTCCACCACGGTGAAGCTCTGGGGCACCGTCAAGGCGCACCACTACTTCCTCGTCTGGGCCGGCAACAACGCGACGGCCGGGATCACCTACGGCTACCCGGCAGGCATCACCCCCGACATCGACGCCTCTGCCACGGCCAACAACGCCGGCAAGCAGAAGGGCTCGAACATGGGCGGCTGCAACACCGGCGGCCAGGTGCTCCTGCTCGACCCCAACGCCAGCGGCGCGGCCAACGCGGCCACCTTCGTCGGCGACCTCTCCTCCCCCACAGCCCGAACGGACGGTCTGGTCGACGCCGTCGGCTGGACGAACGCCAACACCACCCAGCCCGACAGCGCCGAGACGAACGGCGCCACCACGATCAACGGCTTCCCGTCCGGCACCAACAACTCCTGCGTGATCGCGCGTACGTTCACCGACGGTGTCCCGGTCGACACGAACGTGAACCGCACCGACTTCACCACCGTCACCCCGGCCTCCTTCGTGCTCCACTCGCAGATCAGCGACCATGTGGCCGTCGCCGCGGTGGACGACGCCGAGATCAGCCTCGGCGAGCCGATGAGCCCGATCCAGGTCCAGGGCAGCAAGGGCACCGGGACGCTGAGCTACGCCGCCGACGGCCTGCCCGACGGCGTCACCATCGACCCCGGCACCGGCGTCATCAGCGGTACGCCGGACGCGGCCGACACGCTCCAGCCGTACCCCGTCA
>Ga0131853_10010504_pt1 | contig 16931 bp, 13 predicted proteins | sample TergutLab28metaG_FD_92764 | JGI IMG/M metagenome (GOLD analysis project Ga0131853, IMG submission 92764) | Labiotermes labralis P1 segment gut microbial communities from Petit-Saut dam, French Guiana - Lab288 P1 (version 2) (version 2) | ecosystem: Host-associated > Arthropoda: Insects >...
GAAATCTCTTTGGTGGTTGTGTGTCTTCGTTATTCGCCTTGGAATCGTGAATCCCGATTCCTGCCGAGGTGGTCGATTGAAGTGGCGAAGTTATATTTCGAATTCTGTCGCACGAGTGTCTCGTTCTATGGTGACGACACATATTCTGCCGCGTTTCATTTGTTAGCTAATTTGGTTATATGGCGTGGCTTCTATTCGCTTAAACAAATTTCCGCGGCATTAAAAAACCAGTGATCCTGAAAGTTTATCCTGTTTCAGTGGCCCTAATGTGTATGGCATGGTAAACGAAATTTTCCGGCACGTTTTGACCAATTTTATGTCGCCTCGTCTGCCTCGAGGAACATAAAGCTACAAAGAGGGTATTAGTTTGTCAGTACTTGCTGGTTCTTTGACGATTATGAATTATTTTTAAAAGTAACACTCTTAATGTCGATAGGCCATACACAAGTATTATTTACCCTATAGTACTAAATTATTCTCTGAATGTACTGTTATATAATATAGTAGTATATTGCACACGCAAGTTCATGTTTGATGAGGTACTTCACTGCTTGTTTTGTGTTCTTTCGATCTCTTGTGGTTTTTCCCGTTTTTTTGGCGAATGTTATATTTGGGTTTTAGTCTCCTTTTTTGCATATGCTTTTGATACCGATGGCCGAATTTTTCTTCGATTAATTCATTTTTGTGTTTATGAATTTCTTGCATACTTTGGCTATTTGGACATTGATGGTTTTCATTTTTTTGCAATGAAATATTATCAAATTAAATTAAATACCAACAATTGCTTACTATTTTATACACGTTAAAAAACACACACAAATTTACGTTTTTTAAAATCATTTCAATTCATATCCCACCTACATATTTCAGTCCTAAAGGATCAATATCAAGAAATAAATGTTCTTATTTTAGGAGTTATTAAATATTACTTATTTTTTTAAAATATTGGTGTGTTGGCGGCATGCCTGTAAATATAATGGACGGTTATATTTTTTATATGTGTTATTGATATACTCTAATACCTTTTATATAAAGTACCTCGATTTTGCTTAGATGAATTTGTGAAAGTTACGTTATATTTGGCTCGTTTGAATATTGTCTGATCTGTGTATTTATGCGTGTGGCTAATTAGAGGTTTTCAAATTGTAGTGTTGTTGCTTGGTGCAGACAAAGTGTATATTGTGTTCGTATTGTTGCATTGTGACAAATATTCCTATATATTGGTATAATTGGGTATGAATAGTTTCCCAATAATTCAGGTCTTTGCGCTTTTTAAATGCTTTAAGTGTTTGAAAGATTTCTTCTTGAGGTCTGTATTCATCTGCATTATGCAAAATGTTTAATGCATAAGCCGAATAATTTTTGTTGGTTTTTATATATCTGATATGCTCTTTATATTTTATGCTGATTGTTCTTCACGTCTGTCCTTTATATGCATTGTTGCAAGTGGTACGTATTAGTTTGTGTATGCCACTTAATTTTCAATTTGTTTCTTTTCAGAAACCAATAGTTTGAATAAGTTGTTGGTGATCCTGTACTGTTGTAATTGTGCTGTTTTTTAATATGTTTTGAAAGTTGTCCATACTTTGATTTTATTATTCAGTGATTTTCTTTCAAATCCTTACCTATATATTCTTTTATTTTTAAGATTTTTTGTGTTGAAAATTCATTATTCTTAACCATAGAAAATATGTTCTCCCATTCTGTATATTTTTCTTTTTATGTTAATAGCAGTGAAATTAATCTTATTTTGCAGTACCTGAAGGCAGTTTGTTTTATGTTCGTTAGGGTGTTTGAAATTGCTGTGGATTGTGGTGTCTGTGTTCATTTGTTAATCATACAGGCCTAATTCAAACTTACTTCGTTTCCTACGTATGGTTAAATGAAGGAAGTTTTTGTTGTTGTTTTTTTCTGATTTGAGCATGAAGGTTAGTTTTTCGTCTTCATTATTCATAGCTTGTAATAATTGCTCCTCTTTATCCTATCTTTGCTGTGTATTATAATAAAATTATTAACAAAATTTTTTAGCAAATTTCTTCATTAATATCTAGCCATTTTTATATGATCTTTTTTAATTTTTTGTCTTTATAAATCTGCTGAGAATCCTAATAGAGGTGAACCCATGATTAATACTTTTTGTGGTTTGAAGTAGACGTTACCATATTGGAAGTAATGTTTTCTATTTTGTTGTTGAGTAGTATTACGATTTAATTGCTTTCCCCGTGGTCTATTGTTTTGTTGTATTAGCCAGTGTCTTTTTTACTTTATTATATTTGTTTGATTAAATTAGTGTATAAATATTTGTGAGAAAAAGTGATTAATTTGTTATTTTGTTTTATGTGTAGTTTTGAGAGTTCTACTGCTTTTTCTATTGAACTTTTTATGTTATAATTTTCTGGTAGTTTTTGCAAGGTTTAATTGTTTTTGGAGTATTTGACTATCTTGTGGGAAGGTGCATGTGTGTTGTTGATTACCAGCCATATTGGCATGTCCTCCTTATGCGACTTAATGTAAGCATTTAGTTTTCGAGCCTTAGATTTTGTGTTGATCAGATATTTATTTGTTTTGCTATTTAAATTTGATCAAACTCTTGACATTCCTGCTTAATTTGCTTCTGAATTCTTGTTGTTGAATCTGTTTTGATTTGTGGAATGTTGTTCTCTTGTATGTATGGCATGAATGTTTCATGTCGTTTATATTTATCTATGAGAATAATGGCTTTGAATTTATCGGTTTCATTACACTTATATTTTCATTGTCAATTTCTGCTTTTAGTGTACTTAGTGTGTTGTATTTCATTTTGTATAATGGACTTTGCTTATTACTTTTTAATACGTTTTATCCGTTTGGCTGCTAGTTATCTACATGTCTTTTGCCATTTGTGTTCTATTTGCTTGATAGCATTTTCTGCTTCTATGATAATTTCATTTATGTACCTTTTGGGTTTTATCACTATAGCATAAGCGGTGCCTAAACTTAAAACATTATTTTTTTCTTTGAGAGTATTTATGTGTGAGGTATATAATTCTGGGTTCTGTATTCGTGTGGTTGTTCGATTGTTTACTTTGTTTATGTACCATTTGTGTGTTTTGGTAAATTTGCTGATTTTTTTTGCAAGAAACTGTAATTTTTTTCCACGCATTTGTTTACGGTGTCGCCTATTGTTTTAGGTCATGCTGTCATATAACGTTATTGTATTCTGATCCTTCTAAGTGCAGTTGATATAGTAGTTTGTTGAGGTGCTGATTTCTTTTTGTATATATATTTGTCACCTGGTTGAAGCGGTATTTCACTGATGGTTGTGTGGTCTTGCGATCTCTTGTGGATTTTCCGTTTGTTTGCATAGAGATATATTTAGGTTGTAGTCCTCTTGTTTTGCATATCTTGTTGAAAAGGATGTCCGCATTTGTTTTCAATAACTTCTTTTTCGTGTTTTCTTTTTGTTGTATACATTTGCTTGTTGGGTATTGATTATCTCCTTTATTCTTGCCGTGCAATATTATCAATTTATACTAAAAATACCATCCAAATACACACTATTTTAATACAAGTTGTAAAAGACACGCAAAAATACGTAGGTCTAATTCGTTACAATTTACATCACTCCTAAATAATTCAGTCCTAAAGGATCAACTTCAGGGAGTAAATGTACATTTAATTAAGTTATTGCATATAACATTTTTTTATATTATTAGTGTGATGGTGTTATGGTTGTAAATATAATAGACGATTAAAATATTTGTTATATATATTGATTTATTCTAATGCCTTATATATAATGTACCTGGATTAAACTCACATGTAGGTGTGTAGGTTATGTTAAGTTGGCTTTTCTGAACGTTGGATGCCCTGTGTAGTTAGGCGTGTGGCTAATCCGTGGTTGTCATGTGGTGGGTTTGTGGCTTGTGTGCAGTCAAAGTGTACATTGGTTTGGAACGGTTTTTGCTCTGTGAGTAACATACCTATTTTGCGGTAATCTTCGATGTATATAGCTTCAGAAAAATTCATGTGTTTGCCGTGTATTACATGTTTTAAACATTTTCATGGTTTCTACTTGAGTTCCGTACTCATGTCCCTTATTCAAATAATTTAAAGCCTAAGCCGGCTGTGTATTATTATATTTTATATATTTCAAATGCTCCCTATATCTTATGCTGAACTTTCTTCCTCCCTGAACTATATATGCATTCTTACATGTGTTACATGTGAATTATATATGCCACTAAATTTTCCGTTAGTGTGTTTTTCATATGCCAATAATTTGAATATATTTTTGGTGGTCCTGCATGCTCTTTTATTTGTGCTGATCTTGAATATGTTTGTGATATTCCTCATGAATCACTCTTAGTAGGAGAAGGTTTGCCCATGTTTTGTTTTTATTAGTCCGTGTTTTTACTTTCAGTTACTTAGTTATTCATTTATTTTTATGATACATTCTGATGAAAATCCATTATTCCTACCCGTAGTAAATATGTTGGCCCACATTTTATATTTTCCCTTTCCTTTTAATTGTAAGGAAATTAATCTGTTAATGTAGTGCCTGAAGTCAGCTGTTTTTTTTTCTATGGGATAGTTGGACATGCTGTGGATTGTGGTGTCGGTGTTCATTTCTTTGCTATATACCTAATTACAACTTATTTTCTTTTGCTGCATATGGTTAATTCTAGGAAATTTTTGGTGTTTTTGTATTCTGAGTTGAGCTTGAAAGTTTTTTCGCCTATATTTTTCATGGAATGTAATATTTGTCTTCTTATATCTAACCTTTGTTTTTGTTATATTAATATCATCAACATATAATTTATAGTAATTTGTTTCATTACAATCTATCCATTGTTTTATATGATGTTTTTCTATTTCCTGTAGGTATATTTCTGCTAAGATTCGTGATAGAGGTGAACAAACTATGACTCATTTTTGTGCTTTGAGTTATAGATTAATATATTGGAAGTAATTTTGATTCATTCTGTTTTTGAGTAGTATTATGTTTTCTTTGCTTTCCCGTGTTCTATTGTTTGTTGTTGTAGCCCGTGCTTTGTTGCCATTTTTATTCTTCATTTGGATAAATTAGTGTATAAATCTTTGATATCAAGTGTGATTAGTTTCTTATTTTGATTTATGTTTACTTTTGTGTGTTCCTCTGCTATTTCTCTTGAATTTTTTTTGTTATATATTTGAATGTATTTTAAAATGTTGATGAAAATTTGGATTTCTTGAGGGACGGTGCTTGTGTGTTGTAGATTACCGAACTTATTTGCATGCCCCCCCATGCGTTTTCATGTAAGAATTCAGTTTTGGGGCCTTAGGTTTTTGTTGATCAGATAATTATTTGTTTTGCTATTTATAATTTTTTTACACTGTTAAATTTCCTGCTTTGTTTGCTTTTGAGATTTTGTTGTTGGATATGTTTTGATTTGTGATCTGTTGTTATCTTTTATGAATGGCATGACTTTTTCGTGTCTTTTATTTTGACTATTAGGACAATGGCTTTGCTTTTGTCGGCATTCATTACTGTTATATTTTCATTGTCCATTTCTCTTTTTAATTTCCTTAGTGTGTTGTACTGCGTTTTCTGTAATGGGCTTTGCTTATTATTTTTTAATATGTATTATTCTTTTGGCTGCTTGATATCTGTAAGTGTTTTGCCATTGGTTTTTTATTTGATTGATAGCATTTTCTGTTTCTATGATAATTTCATTTATGTACGTATTTGGTTTTATCTCTATAGAATATTTGGTCCTAAACTTAAGATATTAGACTTTTGTTTTTGGGAGTTTTTTTTTGTGTGAGTTTTATAATTCTGGATTGCGTTTTCGTGTTGTAGTTAGATGGTTTGTTTTGTTTATGTGCCATTTGTTTTTTTTTTGTTTGTTAAGATTGTTTATTATATTTTGCAAGTAACGATGATTGATTTGCATGAATTTTTTTAAGGTGTCGTCTATTTGTATTAAGGCATGCTGCCTCGTAACTTTATTGAATTCTGCTCCTTGTAAGTGTAATTTATATAGTACGTGGTTGAGGTGCCGTTTCTTTTTGTATAGATATTTTTCCTCTGTTTGACGCGGCATTTCATTGCTTGTTGTGTTGTCTTGCGATGTCTTGTTTTTCCCGTTTGTTTGCAGATTGTTATTATTAGGTTAGAGTCTTTTGTTTTGCATGTCCTGTTGAACCAGGAGAACGCATTGTTTTTCAATTAGTTCATTTTGGTTTTTGAAGTTGTAATATAATTTTCCTTGTTGGGCACTGATATTTTCGTTATTGTTGCTGTGCAATTACATCAATTTATACTTAAAGTAACAAGTAATTGCACACTATTTTAATACAAATTGTAAAATACAGGCAAAATTACGTACGTTTAAACCAATAAAATTTATAACACTCCTATATGTTTCAATCCTACAGGATCATCATAAGAGAGTAAAGGTTCCTATTTATGAAGTTATGGAATATTTTTTATTTGTTGATATTATGGGTGTGGTGGCGGCATGCCTGTAATTATAATACACGAATATAAATTTTTGATACCTATTTCTGTTTTATTCTAATCCCATATATTTAATGTACTTGTATTTTATTTACATGTATATATGTAGTTTATGTTATGTTCAGCTATACTGGGAGTTGCCTGTCCTGTGTAGTTATGTGTGTGGATAATCCGTGGTTGTCATATGGTGGGGTTGTGGCTTGTGTGGAATCGAAGGATATATTGTGTTAGAAAGTTTTTTGCTCTGTGACTAACAGACCTAATTTTTGCTATTCTTGGATGTACAAAGCCTCCCATCAATCAATGTGTTTGCCCTTATTTACATGCTTTAACCATTTGCATGATTTCTTCTTGAGGTTCGTACTCATACCTATTATTCAAATAGTTTGAAACAAGTCGAATGTGTGTTGTTGATTTTGATATATCTGATAACATCTTTATACCTTATGCCGATCGTCGTCTCCTCTGTCCTCTATTTGCACAGTTACATGTGTTATATATGAGTTTATTTATGCCACGTACTTTCAAATATATTTTTTGTTTTGATGTATGCCGTTTTTATTGTGCTGTTTCTTTATATATTTGTGATGCACCTCATGAAACCCCATAGTAGGTGAAGTTTGCCCACGTTTTGTTTTCATTATTCTGCGATTTGATTTGAGTTTTTTAGTTAGTTTTTCTTATAATTTTATGATTTGTTCCGTTGAAAATCCATAATTCTTAGCCACAGTAAATACGTTATCCCAATTTTTTTAAATTTTCCATTTGTGTTAATATTAGGGAAATTAATCTGTTGTTGTAGTACCTTATGGCAAGTGCTTTTTTTCTGTAGGGTTGTTGCACATGCTCTGGATTGTGGTGAAGGTGATATTTTCTTTCTGAAATATGCCTCATTTAAATTTATTTTGTGTCCTGCATATGATTAATTCTATGAAATATTTGGTTTCGTTTTCTGTGAGGTGAGCTTGAAGGTTAGGTTTTCGTCTACATTGTTCATATCATGTAATATACTTTCTTACACTATCCTATTTTTGTTTATTTATTATAGTAATATCAACTACATATTCTTTAGTAGCTTATTTCATTGCTCTCTAGCCATTGTTTAATATGATATTTTTCTATTTTCTGTAGGCGTATTTCTGCTAAGTTTCCTGATAGAGGTGATCCCTTGAAGAAAATTTGTGGTTTGAAGTATAGATTACTGTATTGGGAGTAATTTTTTTCTTTTATTGTGTTGAGTAATATTATCATTTATTGCTTTCCACGTGGTTTATTGCTTGATGTTTTATCATGTGCCTTTTTGCCATTATTGTTTCTTGTTTGGGTTTGTAGTAAATAAATTTTTTATATTAAGATTAATTAGTTTTTTTTTAATTTATTTGTAATTATGTGTGTTCTTCTGCTTTGTCTATTGAATTTATATGCTTATGTCTCTGGTAATATTTGCATGATTCTTAATTTGTTTTTGTGGTATTTGTCTTCATTGTGGGAAGGTGCTTGTGTGTTGTTGAAACAGTATTTATTGCCATGCTCTCCTTATACGTTTTAAAGTAAGGATTATGATTTGGGGCCTTAGATTGTGTGTTGAACTGATACTTATTAGTTCCGATATTTATAATTTGTTTACAATCTTGAATTGCCTACTTTCTTTGCTTTTGAAATTTTATTGTTAGATCTGTTTTGATTTGTGATATGCTTTAATATTGTATGAATTGCATGAAATTTTCGTGTCGTTCATTTTGAACTATTAGCACAGCGTCTTTGCTTTTACTGCTATGTTTTCATTGTACATTTCCGTTTTTAGTTTCCATAATGTGTTGTATTTCATTTTGTGTAATGGGCTTTGCTTATTATTTTTCAATTTAATTTATCCCGTTGGCTGTTAGATATCTATATGTGTTTTGCCATTTTGTTTCTATATGTCTGATAGCATTTTCTGTTTCTACGATAATTTCATGTTTGTACCTGTTGGGTTTTAGTTCTATAGCTTATTGTAGGCCTAAACTTAAAGTATTAGACTTTTATTTCGTGAGTCCCTTGTGTGTGAGGTTTATAATTCTGGGATGTGTATTCTTTTGGTTGTTAGACTGTTTGGTTTGTTTTGTGCCATTACTGGAATTTTGCTAACGGAGTTGGTTTTGTTTTGCAAGTAACGATATTTGTTTCCCATGACTATGTCTAACGTGTCGTCTATTTGTATTAAGGCATGCTGCCCTGTACCTACATTTTATTCTACTTCTTGTAAATGTAGTTGGTAAAGAAGTTGTTTGACGTGCTGTTTGTTTTTGTGTAGATATTTTATCTCATGTTTCACGCGGTATTTCGTTTCTTGTTGTGTGGTCTTGCGATCTCTTGTGTTTTTTTCCGTTTCTATGTAGACAGAAATATTTTGGTTAAAATCCTCTTGTTTTTCATATCCTGTTGAACCAGATGCCCACATTGGATTTCAATAAATTTATTTTGGTGTTTTTGTAGGTGTTATATAATTTTTGCTTGTTGGGGTTTTATTATTTTCATTTTTGTTGCCGTGCAATATTAACCATTTAACTTTTAAATACCAACTAAAGACGCACTAAATTAATCCATGTTGTAAAATACACGCAAATTTACTTTGTTCCAATTCATTACAATTTATGTCACTCCTAAATGTTTCAATCGTAAAGGATCATCTTCAGGGAGTGTATGTTCCTATTTATGAAGTTATTGAATATTCCTTATTTGTTGATATTATTGGTGTGGTGGCGACTTGCCTGTAAATATAACAGACGATTAGAAGTCTTGATATGTGTAATTGATTTATTCTAATATCATATATATTGTGTACCTCGATTTTACTTACGTGTAGTTATATAGCTTATGTTAGGTTTGGCTGATCTGAATAGTGCCGGGCCTGTGTATTTATGCGTATGGCTAATCCGTGTTTGTTACATGGTGGGGTTGGGACTTGTGTGCAATCAAATTGTTTATTGTGTTCGAACGTTTGTTGCTCTGTTACTATCAGACCAATTTCATAATATTCGTGGGTATATATTGCCTCCCAACGATTCATGTGTTTGCCATTTCTTAAATGCTTTAAAAATTTGCATGGTTCCTTCTTGAGTTCCGCACTCATGTATAATATTCAAAATGTTTATAGCATTAGCCGACTGTGGGTTGTTGATTTTGATATAATTTTTATGCTCTTTGTATCTTATGCTGATCATTCTGCCTACGTGTCCTATAGATGCACTGTTATATGTGTCACATGTGAGACTTTGTATGACAATTGATTTTCCATTTGTGTGTTTTTTAGACGCCAATAGGTTTAATATAATGTCTGTGGTCCTGTTTGCTGTTATTATTGTGCTTTCTTGAATAAGTTAATGTCACTCCTCATGAAAACCCATAATACGTGAAGGTTACCTAAGTTTGGAGTTTAGTATTCTGTGAATTTTATGCGTATTGGACCATGCATCATCTTGATATTTGAATAAAGGTAGACCAACTAGATGACACTTGCTTTATTATATATTGCTCAACATGTTTCAGAAGTTAATACGTCAATTTGAGGAGCTAGCGAGTACTTGTTGTGTTGTGTATGTTCCAATGATAGAGGTTCTGTGTGTTACTTTATGTATCTAGTGGTAATTCCAATACCTATATTATGTGTCGTGTGTGGCTCCGAGTGAGTGTGTTTCAGCAAGCGTGTGGTGTCCTGTGGTTCTTGAATATTTTGTGTGTGGTATATTTTGGTGTTTTATTCATCTGTATTGATGATGATATGCATGAAGTGTACATACCTGCCTTGAGGCGTGCTGGTGTTATGTAGCGCGATTGTCTGTTGGTGATGTGGTATCCGAGTGTAGGCTGAACCACTACTAACCTGTTCATTGTGGACCGTGAGGGTTTAGGGGTTTATGACCGCTTGGAACAAGGGGTTTGTATCGCCTGGGCTCTCTTCGGGAATGAGTTTTCTATTGTGGTGGAGGGCTTGGATATGGTATTGTTCATATGGCAAATGTAAGCTTTGGTTATTAATGTGTCTTAGTAGAGTCATAGTATTAACTTTTGGGCCGTATTCGTGTCTGTTTTGAAGAATGTGTAGGGCGTATGCGGATTGGGGATTGTTGCTTCTGATGTAATATACATTTCCCCACAAATAAAAAAGATCACGAATCTTTTCAGAAACACAAATATAAGGATAACATATAAATGCCGAAACACCATAGCTAACCGGATAAAACCACCCAGAGACCACACCCCACCCCACAATCAATGAGGAATCTACCAACTGACATATAACACATGCAATTTGTCGTTAGTGGGCCAGACTAGCCGCAGTCTAATCATACGCTACAAAGAGCATATACGTTACGTCAGAAGCAATAATCCCCAATCAGAGTACGCCCTACACATTCTTGAAAACAGACACGAATACGGCCCCATGGATAATACTATGATTCTACTAAAACACATTAATAACCAAAGCTTACTCTTGCCATATGAACAATACCATAACCAAGTCCTCCACCACAATAGAAAACTCATTCCCGAACAGAGCCCAGGCGATACAAACCCCTTGTTCGAAGAGGTCAAAAATCCCCACACCCTCACGGTCCACAATGAACAGGTCAGTAGTGGTTCAGCCTACACTCGGATACCACATCACCAACAGACAATCCCGCTACATAACATCAGCACGCCTCAAGTCAGGTATGTATAACTCATGCATATAATAATCAATACAGATGCATAAAACACCAAAATATACCACACACAAAATGTTCAAGAACCACAGGGCACCACACGCTTGCAGAAACACACTCACACCAAGCCACACACGACACATAATATAGGTATCGCACTTACCACTAGATACATAAAGTAACACACAGAACCTCTATCATTGCAGCCTACACACCAAAACAAGTAGTCGGTAGCTCCTGAAAATCTACGTATTAACGTCGGAAGCGTGTTGAGCAATATATAATAAAGCAATTTTCATCTAGTTGGTCAACCTTTATTCAAATATTAGTATTCTGTGTTCTTACTTTCAAATTCTTAGTTATTTGTTCTTTTATTTTTATGATTTTTTCTGCTCAAAATTCATTATTCTTAGCCATAGTAAATATGTTGCCCCATTTTTAAGTTTCTTCTTTTTGTTCTAAATGTAGGGAAATTAACGTGTTGATATAGTATCAGAAGGCAGATTTTTTTCGTTAGGTTGGTTGGGCATGCTGTTTTTTATGTTGTCGGTGTTCATTTCTTTTCGATAAGTACCTAAATCCAATATATTTTGATTTCCACATATGGTTAAATTCAGGAAATTTAAGTTGTTTTTGTTTTCTGAGTTGAGCTTGAAGGTTAGTTTTTCGTTTACATTGTCCTTGGCATGTAATATTGGTTCTTCACTTATGCTTTCTTTGTTGAATATTATATTAATATAATCAACATTTCTTTTATAGTAACTTATTCAATCTTCTCTAGCCATTGTGTGGTGTGATATTTTTCTATTTTCTGTAGGTATAATTATGCTAAGTTTCCAGATAGAGGTGAAGATATCATGTCTTCATTTTGTTGTTTAAAGTATATATAACAATAATGGAAATAATTTTGTCCTATTATGGTGTTGAAAAATATTACGATTTGTTTGTTTTCATTGTTGTCCATTGTTTGTTGTTGTGGCCAGTGCCTTGTTGAAATTATTATACCTTGTTTTGGGTAAATTAATGAATAATTATTTATATCAAATTTTATAGGTATGTTATTTTCATTTATGTGTAATTTTGTGTGTTCCTCTGTTATTTCTATTGAATTTTTTATGTTATATAAGTCTGGTAATATTTGCATGTTTTTAATTTGTTGTTGAAGATTTTGTCTATCTTGTGGGAACACGCTTGACTGTTGTTGATTCCCGGACTTATTTCCATGACCTACTTACGCGTTTTATTGTTAACTTTGAGTTTTAGGTCCTTAGATTGTGTTTTGAACAGATATTTATTTGTTTTGCTATTTATAATTTGTTTAAACTTTTTAAATTACTGTTGTGTTTGGTTTCGAAATTTTGTTCTTATACCTGTTTTAATTTTTAGTATATTGTTATCTTCTATGAAATTCATAAATTTAATTGTCGTGTATTTTTATTTATTAGTTCAATGGCTTTGTTTTTCGGCATTCATTACACATATTTTTCCATTGTCGCATCCTATTTGAGTTCCCTTATTGGGTTTTATTACATCCTTTGTAATGGGTTTTGCTTACTCTTTTCTTTAATTTGCTTTATCCGTTTGGCTGCTAAATATCTTTATATGTTTTGCTATTTCGGTTCTATTTGTCCAATACATTTTCTGTTTCTATGAAAATTTCTTTTATTTCCTTGTTGGGTTTTAGTTCTATAGCAAAATTGGGGCGTAAACTTAACATTTTAGTCTGTTCTTTTGTGAGTCTATTGTGTGTGAGGTTTATAATATTGTTTTGTGTATTCGTGTTGTTGTCAAACACTTTGGTTTGTTTATGTGCCGATTGTATTTTAATGGTAAGCTTGTTGATTTTGATTTGCAAGTACCGTTACTTGTTTTCCATGACTTTGTTGAACTTGTCGTCTGTTTGTTACCGATTCTGTGGTCTAGTGGTCACAGTTTCTGGCCTCAGATACAGAGGTCCCGTGTTCGATCCCTTGCGCTACCAGATTTTCAGAGTAGTAGTGCGTCTGGAACGGGGTCCACTGAGTCTCGTGATCCTCGTAAGGTCAATTAAGGAGCTACTTGAATGAAAAAATTAGCGGCTCCTGTTCTAGAAACAGAAATTAAAGGCTGTGGGGAACCGTTGCGCTGACCAAGTGACACCCCTCTATCTGTAAAAGTTGGCAATAAATTCGCCGAACGGCGGCGGCCGCTCTGTCGGTATAGTTCGCGTGCGGATTAAGGCCACAGAGTTTAGTTTAGTTTAGTTTAGTTCTGTGTTTGTATTACGGCACGCTTCCAAGTACCGTTACACTATTCTGCTCAGAATAATTGCAGTTGATATAGTATTTGTTTGAGGTGCTGTTTCTTTGCTTAGATATTTGATCTCCTGCTTGATGCAGTATTTTACTGCTGGTTGTGTGGTTTTGCGACCTCTTGTGGTTTATCCGTTTCTTTGGATTTATTTGTTTTTTGGTTTTAGTCCTATTCTTTTGCATATCATGTTGAACCAGGTGGCCGTATTTGTTTTCAATAACTTCATTTCGGTGTTTTTGAAGATTTTATATACTTTTCCTTTTGGGGCACTGATTATTTTCATTTTTGTTGCCGTGCCAATTTATCATTTTAACTTTAAAATGCCATCTAATTGAACACTCTTTTAAAAAACATCCTAAAACACACGCAAAATATGTTGGTCATATCCATTTAAATTTATACCACTGCTGTATGTTTCAATCCTACAAGATCATTATCAGGAATTAAAGGTTCCTATATATGAAGTTACTGAATATTTCATTTTGTTGATATCTTTGTTGTGGTGGCGGCATGACTCTAAATATAATAGAAGATTATAAGTTCTACATATAGTATTGATTTATTCTAATCTCATATGGAAAAAATTGTTCGATTTCACTTAGATGTAATTGTGTTAGTTATGATATGTTTGGCTGGTCTGATCATTGCCTGTAATGTGTAGTTATGCATGTGGCTAATCCGTGGTTGTCCTATGGCGGGGTTGTGGTTTGTTTGCACTCAAAGGATATATTGTTTTCGAACGGTTGTTGCTCTTAGTCTAACAGACCTATTTTATGGTATTCTTCGGTATAAATAGCCTGACAACAATTCATGTGTTTTGCCCTAATTTACATGCCTTAAGAATTTGTATGGTTTCTTCATGAGGACCCTACTCATTTCTATTATTCAAAATGTGTGAAGCATAAGCCGACTGTTGGCTGTCGATTTTGATATATTTAATATTCACATTATATTTTATGCTGAACATTCAACCTGCCTGTCCCATATATATGCACTCTTACACGTGAGATTTTATAAGCCACTTAATATTCTTTTGTTAGTTTTTCAGATGCCAATAGGCAGAATATATTGTTTGTCTTCAGGTATGCTCTATTATTTGTGCTGTTCTTGAATACGTTTGTGATGCTCCTTATGAATCACATAGTCGGTGAAGTTTGCCCATGTGTTGATCGTATTATTCTGTGTTTTAATTTCAATTTCTCTTTTAGTGTTTTTTTAATTTTATGATTTGTTCTGTTCAAAATCCATTATTCTTAGCCATAGTAAATATGTTGGCTCAATCTTTAGTTGATTTTTTCTGTTTTAACGGTAGAGAATTTAAACCGTTAAAGTAATAACTGAAGGCATTTACTTTTGTTCTGTAGGGTGGTTTGACATGATGTGGATTGTGGTGTCTGTGTTCATTTCTTTTCTATAATTGCCTAATTTCAAATTATTTTCACCCATGAATATGATTATGTCTAGGAAATTATGGTGTTGTTGTTTTCTGAGTTGAGCTTGAAGGTTAGGTTTTCGTCTACATATTTAATGGCATGTAATAATTTTTTCTATTTATCCTGATTTTGTTCTTTATTATAGAAATATAATCAATATATCTTTTAAAGTAACTCATTTCATTACTATCTAGCCACGATTGATATGATCTTTTTCTATTCTCTGTAGGAATATTTATGCTATGGTTCCTGATAGTTTGAACATATGATGACCATTTTGGTTTGAAATATAGAATAGTGTATTGGAAGAAATTGTGTTCCATTATGGGTCTGTGTAGTACTATGATTTGTTTTATTTCCTCTTGGATTATTGTTTGTTGTTGTAGCCAGTGTCTCGTTGCATTATTTTACCTTGTTATGCATAAATATTTTATATCAATGCTGATTAGATTCTTATTTAATTTGTGTGTATTCTTATGCGTTCCTCCGCTATTTCTGTTGCATTTGGTATGTTATATGTGTCTGGAAATATTTGCATGCTCTGTAATTAGTTTTTGAAGAATTTGACTATCTTATGAGAAGGTGCTTATGTGTTGTTGATCACAGCCTTTAATGGAATGAACTCCTTACGCGTTTTAATGTAAGCATTGCGTTTTGAGGACTTAACTGGTGTGTTGATCAGATATTTGTTTGTCTAATTAAAATTTGTTTCATTTTGAATTGACTGCTGTGTTCGCTTTCGATATTTTGTTGATGGATCTGTTTCGATTCGTTTTATGTTTTTATCTTGTCAGAAATGCATTATAAAACACACGCAAAAATACGTAGGTCTACTATATTAAAATTTATACCACTGCTATATATTTCAATCCTACAGAATCATCATCCGGGTTTAAAAGTTCTTATTTATGAATTATTGATTGTATTTTATTTGTTGATATTTTTGTTGTGGTGGCGGCATGCTTGTGAATATAATAGTCGATTATAAGTTTCCAATATAATATTTCTTTATTCTAATCCCATATACATATAATGTGCCCCGATTACACATACATTTAAATGTGTAGGTTTTTTGTGTTTGTCTGGTCTGAATTTTGCCCGTCCTTTGTAGTTATGCGTGTGTCTAATCCGTGGATGTCATATTTTGGTGAATGATTTGTGTGCAGACAATGTGTATATTGTTTTCGAAAATTATTTCCTCTTTGAAAAAGAGAACTTTTTTGGTATACTTGGAAATAAATAGCCTCCCAGCAATTCATGTGTTTGCTCTAATTTACATGTTTTAAACAAATGCATGGTTTCTTCTTGAGCACCCTACTCATGTCTATTATTTAAACGTGTAAAAAATAATAAGACTGTAGCTTGTTGGTTTGAATATATTTCATGTGCCCTTTATATATTATGCTGATCTTTTGTCTGTCATATATGCAATGGTACATGTGTTAAATGTGAGTTTATATATGTCACTTATTTTTCCATTTGTTTGTTTTTCAGACCAATAGGTATAATATGTTCTTGGTCGTCATGAATTCTGTTTATTTGAGGTGTTCTTGATTAAATAATATTCATGCTCCAGAAGTGTTACCCTCTGCTGATATTTCCTAAAGTGTTGGGGGGTTTGCCCCTGTTGTTCACGGTTTGCTTTATCATAACACGAACTTTCTTGCTCGTCTTTGTAAAGTTACTTCTTGTGCCCCTCTCCCCACCCTGTAAAAGAGCTGAATGAATATAAGAAGTCTTTTTAAAAATATTTGATCACTTCTGTAAACATCACTCATGTGCACAAAGGAGTTTGCTTCGACGGTGTCACACTGTGACTTTTTTCTGCATTATAAGATCTATTAACAAGAAACATAATTTTGTCCACACGTTATAAATGTAGCAGAGTTGTAAGGGCTACGAAAAGGTATTGCTACGTTCTGTTTTATCTCTTGTTAAAAATAATTTACATTTTACATCTACGAATCTGAGGGAGGTCCGCCTTGTTGGCTAAACAGCTTCTGACGAGTAGGGAGATTGAATAAAAAGGAACTGATAGAC
>Ga0131853_10010505_pt1 | contig 16931 bp, 9 predicted proteins | sample TergutLab28metaG_FD_92764 | JGI IMG/M metagenome (GOLD analysis project Ga0131853, IMG submission 92764) | Labiotermes labralis P1 segment gut microbial communities from Petit-Saut dam, French Guiana - Lab288 P1 (version 2) (version 2) | ecosystem: Host-associated > Arthropoda: Insects >...
TGCAAACACATACCTACAACAGCGACTGTCTCAAATGAACTGGGGGGGGGGGGGGGGGGGGGACGGGGCCCCCCTTTTTGAGACTTTTAAAAGTTTTTTCCCTTGACAAACACCATTAGGTTTCCAAAAATGGGTTGCCCCCCCCCCCCCCCCCCCCCCCCCCCAGTTCATTTGAGACAGTCGCTGTTGTAGGTATGTGTTTGCAACGTAAGTGGGCTTCTCCCTGTTTCCTGCCATTCCAGCGGATGTGGTCAGCGTACCCTGTGATATACTACCCTTTACAAGTACTGAGAGAGACAGGGGAAAGCTAAGAGTTTTGAGGACAGACAATAACCATCGCTGTATTTCTCCAATTAAAGGAACGAAGCCGAGATAAATTCCATTTCCTCAGCGGTCCTACTCACGCCAACTAGAAATAGACATCAACAGAAAACGTTTCACAGTGTACTTCTTCCCGGAAGAGACCCTCCCCCCTCAGGACGATATTTTACTGTTGCCTATTTGCTCATAATGATTATAATTACTGAAAATGACTCCGGTCCTCTGTGACGATGCGCTGTGTAGCTTGGTTTGAATATCCCGACGTTTGGAAAAAAAAGTAGTGCTTTCATCTACACTTCTCAAACCTTGAAGATGAAAACACTTTCAATCGAAACGTCGTCGGGATCTGTTATCCAATACCAGAATCCTCGACATCAAGCTCTGCGACCCTCAAATCTGATGTAATCATTGAAAAAAGGTTGTCGAAATAGTGCCAGCGGCTATGCTCATGAATGTAAAGTGATATTTTAAATCGAAAAAGAAGTTAAAGTTGAACTGCATCACGATTATTGCAAAGTTAAGCCAGTGCAACGAAATATCTTCACAGGCACCTAATTCCAGATTACAAGCACCGACACTGTCGGCCACGGCGGAGTAACGGATCTTTTAAGACAGTGGCCAGCAAAATCCTCAGAAAGTGGAAGTGCTGCTGAAACGAAATCCTTTCACGTTTGGAAACCGAAAACAACTTTCAAAAGAAAAACACGTTAAAATCTCTGACGTACATGATAACCTTTCCACACGCAGTAAAAATTTATGCTTCTAATGATACGCATTACACATCTTGACATGTTTACATGGCACCATCACTCTGCCACCATGACAGGACAAAGAACATAATCATTTTTTTTACTACATGCTTTAATTTCTGTGCATATTATTGCATAAGCAAACAATTAAAAACCTTTCGAAATTTGTCCACACTTTGTACTCATGTCTTAGCACAGTTTTCATGCCAGTTCAGATTAGAGAATTCTGACATCGGGTCCAGTGTATGTCATACCGCCAGTTCTTGTATACTTTACGACATTTTTACAAAATTATCGTCACCATCAATAGAATACCTAAACGTTATTTCGTCTTTCATTCCGTGACATGTTACAATTTTACTTTAACTTAACCTGAACGTCACGTAAAGGAATATGGGACAGTGAAGGTGTAGTTCCAAGATTTCTTCATCCAGGCATTGGATGGATGTGAGTGATCAGCTTCAAGCCCTGGCCGCTATACCTCCGGCCCTCACTGAATAAATATACGGCTGGGTGGACCCCATATCTGATCCGGATGCTTTGAAGAAAAGAAAAATATCTTGAACATGTCAGAAATCGAACAACGGTTCATGGGTCGTCCAGCTGGTAGCCAAGTCCTACACCGACTGTGCTATCCTGTCTCCCCCGCCATTAATGTTTTTAAACTGAAGTAGTTAACGAGACTTGAATGGACAAATGCTCGGTAATCGTCAAAATACGCTAACGGGTTAAATGGACGAAACGTGAAAAATTATAAACCGTTTAAACGCAAGAGCCAAAAGACACTGTGCACTGGGTATATAGCTTAGTACTGTACCAGTTACTGGGAGTTTGCAGATTAGAAAACGAAGGTGACAAACGCCAACTACCTTAACTTCGTCACGATTTGAAGCAACTCCTCTGGGCAATTTAAGGATAACACACTAAAATGGCTACTGCTGTTTTCTTTGTTGCATGCCTCCTGACTGAAAATTCTCAACCATTTCGCCATTTCCAAAACGACACAATAAAAAAAGAATAAAACTTTTACTTAGATAATGGGAAGTATAACCATTAGCAAGCCAATCCACACGAACACAATACCCGAGCACATGCGTTCGTTTATTATTATTTTCTACGACATGTTTCGGCCCTTCATTCGATCATCATTAGGTAGGAGATACAAGTACGTAAAGGAAAACTGTATTATGCCTCATCTATAGCACGCCTTTCTTTTGTGTTCTTGAATCTTCTTTAGCACAGTTTTCCTCAGTATACTTGTATCTTCTACCTGATGATGGTCCAATGAACGACCGAAACATGTCGTAGAAAATAATAATAAACGAAGTGTGGGCTTGGGTGTTGTGTTCCCGTGACTGGATTGCTAGTGATTAACTAGCACAACGTGTGTTGTTGCCCATATGGGAAGTATAAATAAAAATCCAACCATATTTAATGCAGTAATCCAATTTTATATTGCCAGAAGAGAGGAGGCCGATCCCAGTTGCGGCGCGGTTTAAGGCGTGAGTCTGCGGCCGCTATTTTGCAGGGATTGCGGGTTAGAATCCCGCTGGAGGCATGGATGTCTGCCTCATCTGAGAGTTGTATGTTGTCAAGTAGAGGTCTCTGCGACGGGAAGATTACTCATCCAGAGCGTCTGTCTGAGATCTCGAAACCTCAACGATGAAGAGTCCTAGTCTACGTTATACATACAGTCCAAGCAACTGCTAAGGCCAGCAAATAAATCACAAATACATCTGCCACGAAAGCGGTTAAATTCTGACTTACATTGTTCCCTCAGTAGGCTTTAAAAAATAAGGAAGCCAGATCATTTCCGGAAGGTGGATATGACATGTACTATTTTCCACTTCCAAACAAAAGTAAAGGTAAAAAGGTAAAGTGCGCCCTTGTACAGGCACTGGGGCTCTGTACAGGCCGTACGGCCCATAGGGGGAGTAGAGGTATAGCTCTACTCTTTCTTGACCACGGCACTAGAAGGGGGTGAGGGGTCAGCGTTACGCCCCGGCCGCTCTTTACTCCCGGGAAAGACCCAGTACCCATTGTACAGGAGGCTGGGTGGGCCCCAGTGCCGGTCGGGACAGGTGCGGAAAATCTAGCCCTCCCCGGGATTCGATCCCCGGACGGTCCAGCCCGTAGCAAGTCGTTATACCGACTACGCTACCCGGCCCACATTCCCAACAAAAGTAGTGTATACTTTTCTAAAACCGAGGAAAAATTCAAGGACGCTATACTGAACATTTGGACGTACTTCAGACGTTCACATGACCGCCATATTAGCCCTGATAATACGAAAAAACTGAAAAAAAAAAAAAAAAAAGGGAGCGTGGCTTAGCTTCTGATATGAAAATCGGCCCAGTTTGTTCAAAGATTACTAATCGCTGTCAGTTACAAACAAACAACACACTACCTCAGCTCCAGATGCGACACAAGAACACAAACACGAAGAAGTACAGTAGCAAACGGTTCGCTCCCTTGTGAAATTACAGTGCTAACAGACGACGCGAATCTGTTAAATGCCTGGTTGGGTGCCTGCCATCGGCTGAACGCGAATGCTCGCACTTGTTACTTCCGCTGATACCTCACAGGATTATAGGCATCAGCTGTAGAGCGACGTCACAATCAGGTGAACTGGTGGCGGACGGCTGGGATATATTCGCACCGAATGTGAGAGACGGGTGCTACTAGGAGCGCCCACGTTTTGCTTCTCTAGGTCCAGTGGTCATAGTACGAACTTACTGAAAGTACATGAATTTTCCAGTCGGAATTCCACAAACTGGACAATGCTCTGAACCAGGTCAAATTTCGGATCTTACTATCCTAGTATTCACGTTAATATTACTTGGCATCTCTTTCTAGGTTTTCCGGAAAGCATTTTCTAGGACTATGCGAGGTGTGGGGTTAACATAGTGACTACGGAGATTACTCTCCTTTCGAATGTGACTGACTAGCACCATGCAGCAGAGAAGCGGACGGGGTCTGCCTCAGGCGACGTGTAGTCTGGTAGAAGGTAACCGACGTCTCGGGGACGGCTGCCGCCTCTATCTTAGGGGTACAAGAGTGAAATGGAAAGGAGAAAACTGCAGTAGACTGCTTTTGAAATGTGATGGCACACGCGCAGAAAACAGATTACGTCTTTCGGCGAAACGGACGAATCCATTTAAATCGGCGGGGGCGTCATTTCATTCGACTGCTGGCAGCCGAGGTGTGCGCATCAGCGGTAGTAATGCTGGATACACCATGTTCCGAGGTAGTGTGAAGAGTACTGGTTACCCACTCCATTCGCCAGTTTCACCTTCACTTCCCCTCCCGTGCGTCGCCGTGTGCCATCACATTTCAACTGGACTCTACCTACAGAATTAGAAGAAAACCACGGGGTTGCAGCAGAACCAATATCAGACTGGGAGGCCAAAAGGGGGTTGCAAGGGCTGTCTGTGGCAAAGCTAGCCAATTGTGCCCTGCCACCTCTGTTTCCTCCCGTTTTTCATTTTTACCCACCCTTTCCGACCCCGAACAACAACGTCGACACCCTATAACAGACCACGAAGGCCCAGAGGGTGAGTACAAGTGTAGCCCTACTCTTTATTTAACCTCTGCACTAGATAGCGGTAAGTGGTCTACGCCAATGCCTCGCCGCTTTACCCCCGGAAAAGAGAGCCGGTACCCATCGCACTGGAGGCTGGGTGGGCCCCGGGGCCGGTCTGGAATCGTGTACAAAATCTCGCTTGCACCGGAATTCGATCTCCGGACCTTCCAACCCGTAGCAAGTCGCTATGCCGACTGAGCTATCCCAGCCCACCCCACTGAAGTAATTACAATTAAATTCTATTCACGATTATTTTGAAAGGTACAGTTAAAAGCAGACACAGGTTTCTTTAGCGAACAGTATCCAGTATTCCCCGAAATTGATCTGATCTAAATTCCATGACTAAACATTTTATTGTTACTCTCCTTTAACAATGCACTCCGCTACGATTTCAGAAGAGCTATTAGTTATCTTTATGTAGTACTTCTGTGATCATTCTGACAAGGAGACATGAATACTTTTTCCTGTCAGCATTCATTTCAAACGAATTTCATTATTACTGTCTAACAAATATTCCGTGCTCTTGTTTTATTGTTCTGCATAGACAAAAGTTTACATGCACGAATTTTTACTATAAGCAGCCCAACTAATTTTGTGCGTTATCGTATAGAAGCAGACTATTCACAGCAACTTGCAGGCTTTCTAACAGCGTAGAAGAAGCTGCGGAAATTCCACTGTTTCATTTTTTCTTCGGTATCCGATGAGTGCAGAACACCTGTCTGATGACTGTCCTACATACACAGGAAATCACACTCAGGGTGCCGATAACACGGCCTATAAACTGAATTAATCTTGCGGGCAGAATACTCCACGGTGCAGAGTCCTTCTTGAGAAGCTAACTGGTTTGCAGCTAGTGAAGAAATTCCCCGCATTTCACGGAACCCGAGGGTTCATTACCGCGATCACAAGCGTCCGCGACCTGTCCCTATTCAGAATACTGAATGAAATAACGATCGATTATTTCGTATGTTATACGACGACACTTATTAATCTGCAGATATGTACATACTGCCACATGAGATGACAAAGCTATAACAAATTGTAAGTGAGGATTCAAAAGGTGTTCTACCTATTTCAAGGCACTACATCTTAGTGGCTTTTGTTTGGATAGACTAAGCAAAACCACGATACACGCACATCACGAAAGCCGGTAAACTGACAGAGATTCGAAAGGGCTAATATGTATAGGCAGCTCATGTTTTAAAAACCAGAAAAACCGGGACACTTAATACTATCAAGTGATGGTGGTGGGGGGAAGGAGGGAAACCCGTCACGCAGTGTAAAATGAGAGTGATTTAGTAATATTACAAAGCGGTAACTCGGACACAACTTAAGACACACACAAAATATAATAATAATAATACTCATTCGATTCACTTACTGATTTTTCTTTACATATCCGTTCCTCATCCTTCGCAGTCCCATTCCAGACTCAAACACAAACCTACTCTCTCTCTCTCTCTCTCTCTCTGTCCCCCTTCTTTTCTGTTAGTGGCCGGTTGATGTCTGTCCTGCTACTACAAGTGTTTTCTCCCACTGTGGGGAAGTCCAAAAGTTCATACGTTATCGTCAGATATATATTTTTATGACGTGGAAGAAAAGCGGGAAATGTGGCGTACGGAAATGAACCTGGACAGAGCTCTTTAAAACCCACAAAATCGGGACTGTCCCGGGAAAATCGGAACTAATGGGATCCTTAAATACGTATATACAATTAAGCTCTTCGTTATGCAGTATGTTGCATTCCCCACTTCGTCCGTCTGCCTTTTGGCATCTCAAGTGTAGTCTTCAGTGTGAACCGTATCAGGTTCTTGCAGTAGCGGGTCGACTTACAGCTCTAACAAACAGATGTGGCGGCAATGTACACTGGGGGTGTATCCTCAGAAACGCTAAGAGCTCACACACGTGTATAGTGCAGTCAACGATCGTGTTCTATTTTTGCAGTCTAGAATGTGGTGTACCACGCGGTCCCTCACACAGCAAACAAAGAGTTCTCCTGTGACATGTGCAAGCTTCCCGTCTCAGAAGTCTTTTTATGACAGCCACGGACTGCCAATCTCATGATGCTAGCCTTCAGACCGAATGTGCCGCTCACAATTTGCTTCCTTCCAAATTATACTCGTACCTGTTGCTGCCTCTGTCGAACAAAAACTGCCACTTGTCTTCCTTCACCCACTGCTCAGTCATGGGACTCGATGGATGGTAGAAGCGGGTTCTGCCAAAGGTCCTGCGGTAGCAGTCTCCTGCGTCACGGCTTAGACGCTATGGTGTGTGTTGAGAGGAGCACAGCCTGTATTTATATGCTCTAATACAATGAGGTTGCTTTCTGTTAAGTGGGACTATATCAACTCCAATCCACAGATCAGCGCCAGGCTGTACTTAGTGTGAACAGATCCGTTACAATGTACAAATATATTAAACCTTTTGAAGCCTAATGTCAACTATAGTGGTCGTACCGCGCCGCTAACCTCTAAAGTTGCATTTTATATATTTATTCAACAAATATAGGTACTGAATATTTTAAACATGGTATATATTCTCCTTTTTTTCCTTCAAAATGCAGTTCGTTTCATAATTCTAACGTATTTGGCTCCTGTATTATTCACATTTTATATACAGAGTGTGCTAAAATTAAAGAAAAATAATTCCGGCGCCAAAAGGCTAATGCTGCCTTTATTACTCCTCGCATAGTTCTTAATGCGGATAGCGTTCGAGTAGAAGACGTCAGGAGAGTGACGCATATATAATTACTCGATTGCGCTAACTTGACTACGCGTTCCTTCATTTGTAGGCTACTTGGAAGGGGATGCCTTGTCCTTTCCTGAATATTTCCATGATTTCTTTATCTGAAATTCACTGCCGCCCACCATTCTGCTCCGTCCGTAAGTGCAACCTGCAGCTCCTGCAGTGAGCTCCAAGTCAATACAATAACACGTGTATAAGGAAGACCCGTGTCTCTGTTGTCCTTCCGAATGTTTTCTGCAACATCAGCCATGGAAAAGCCGCCTTCCGCCAGTCTTTTATCTGCAGCCAGTCAGCGTTTCTCAAAACTTGCTTGAAACAAGGACAGCTGTTTCAGTGAACTGGCGAACTTCGCGCGCGAAGTTACATAGTTATATTTGTCGAACAATACTTTATTTGTAACTGGCTTCGTTTAGAAATCATAGGAACATCCTATTTGGGAAACTTTACAAATATTTGTCAGTAGGAGGTGTAAGAACGATCCGGAATGGTAAGGTCCACCATCATCTTACTGTTACAGTTTTCAGTATGTTCTAATAAAAGTGTATTTTAGATTATTCCGTTTTTCTGGGACAGGTTGCCGTGTTGTTCGGTAACTGGACATCGGAGTTTCGAGGCAACGCAGTGTCTTAATATTTCAGAACCTTCCGAATTTTGAAGATGAAGTCACTATGTTGCTTCGAAACGTCGGGATCCGATTACCCGCTGACACAACAACATGTCTACGAAGAACGGAATCCTTAGCTACGCCGCTGCGGCAATTCGCATGTGTTTAGCAGACACAAACACATAGCACGCAAGTCTGTGTATTTCTCGCAGATGTATCAACTGGCAAACAAAGACAGCGTTGTATATCACTGCTTACATTATTCTAATTTCTGCAGTTTTAGGAAGTGTGGTACCTACCCCCCACCCCCACCCCCCACCCCCTTAACGTAAGAACAGGACACAGCACTTACATTTTCAGATTTGAAAGCAGTACGCATAGCTTCGTGTTTCCTTCAGTCTTGGCTGCTACTGGTCATTTCCTTTCTGCATTCTTTCTAGCAATTCTACTCAATGGCAGATAGTATAGCCTTACCGACTTTTAATTCCGACGACGTCTCTAGGGAGAATTGATACCATATTTATGGCCCTGACGTTATAAAACAAAGATGTCGGATGGTTAAAATCCGGTAGATAACAATATACTCATCCGCCTTGGGTGGGCCAACTACAGAATGAGTGAAGAACGGCCGCCCCCCCCCCCCCCCGGCCGCCGTTACCGAAGTCCCCGCCGTCCTTCACAAGCACACACAAACTTTTCTTACGGAAGAATTTATATTGCCGGAATAATGCTTTACAATTTAGACCTCTCAATACACAATAAATTTCATTCCCTTCTAAGGGGAAAAATATGGCACAGCAAAACAAGACTTCCACGACGGTTAGTCTTACTATTTATTTTAAACATCGCGTCTTCAGGTTCCGAATTTTGCATTTAAATGGTGCTGGGACATAACGTCTACAAGTGAACAAGCACAACGGGAGCAAAGTAAACTGAAATAGCTTATCGGCAATAAGAATTATCAACAATTTCCGACTGTAACGGCTTCTCGGTGCTAAAGTCCTGTATTTGGAGAAGCTAGACCCTGTAGAATTACTGCCGACGTTTCGAAGTTCATTACTGTATCCACCTTCAAGGAGAAGTATCAACCTCATGAGGATCGACGATCACCATGTGTGCGTACAGCACAACTGAACTACATATGGATCACCTCTAGCTGTATCTAAGCAGCACCTTTAACACGGTACTGTACGAACTCAAGTTCAATTACCGTCCGGAAGTCCACCCGCCAGTACAATACTGGGGCATATCGCACGAACTGCTGCGTTGTGCACTGTGTCATTCCCGTGTGAAAACGTGAATCAAACGCAGCCGCACTGTAATTTCGGACAGTTAAACAGCCTATGCGCTCTGTTTGTATTAGGCCAAGTTGATATGAAGGTAATTTCCTCAGGACCCACACGCTTTTCTGTGCTTGTCCCAAAATTGTTTTCATTCTTCATGTTGTGATGATCATTGCAAACCATGGGCACTGAAAAATCTCCTTTGCCGTTTCAGGTAGTTGAAAATGACGACGGTGTTGATTTGTTCGAAACCCAGTTGGGGCATGGATATTTGTATCATCATCATCATCATCATCATCCAGTGAAGGTAGAAAACATACGAGACCTTCTCGTCCGCAGGGGATTTACTAAAACATGTCAGATTATAGGAGGCCAAGGTCTATATAGAAAGGAGATGAGGAAGAAGAAAAGGAATAGAAATATGAGTAAAAGACGAAGAAACTACAAAATCAATGCTGGTTTTTAACTACAATCGAATCAAAATTCTGCTGCAATCAATCAGGAAACTGTCGCCCTGGGTGTTAAGGAAGAGGAAGGGAAGATAGCCCAAGCGCCATATTGTCTATCACACAGGAAGGGAGCGGAATTTTTCCGCCAGCGGCCAGGCAGGTACATGTAATTGCAGGTTCTTCCCAAGAGCGGAGAACATATTCAGGCAAGATCAAATCCACCGCAAAGTGTGCCTTCGCTGTCATGCTGAGTCAGGATTCTTATCTGTGTGCTCATACGTTTCTTTTGCTTCAGAACACACGTGTGTATCCTCAGAAACTTCCTGTAGGCTACTTCAGGAATGAAGCAATAGCAAGCCTATTACTAAGAGTTCTGATACACTAGAACCAAAATTATTAATCTACTTGATCACTTCAAAATGAGCGCTGGAACCGGGCGTGGCAGTATATAGGCTAACCGGCCGTCCGTAACATGTTATTTGCAGAGGAAAACCCCGTGTGCCATTTCTGGGTACGAAAATTTCCTTATCCTACGAACTTATTGTAATCTACTTGTAAATGATCCATGACAAACGTCATTTATACGGCAGCCGCATCTCGCCCTTGTATTTCGATAAAATTAACGCATATAGTGGCAGGAATGGTCCTGAAAAGCTACATTCGGTAACACATGGCTCGCCCAATCAAAGGGTGAAAGCCAGCCATCCAAATTTTTGCGATCGACGTTCGGCACGTAGGCGCAAGACCGAGTATTAAAATCTCCATGTCGATATACAGCCATCTTTATTCGGTAAGACATCAAACAGCAGACACCGACTGAGCGCACAACAGCGTCGTTGTCATTAGAAATATATATATATATAAGGACTCGACAGCGCCAGTGGGCCAGGACCTCCTTATTGTATAAGTTTCGTGTTCACACTCAGACATGCCACACTCGGTAGGACCCCTCTGGACGAGTGATCAGCCTGTCGCAGAGACCTCTACCTGATAACATACAACACTCACAAGAAACAGACAACCATGCTCCCGGCGGAATTCGAACCCGCAATCCCAGCAAGTGAACGACTGCATACCCCCGCCTTAGACCGCCCGGCCACTGTAATCGGACATTAGTAATAATAATAATCCGGTGATAATTAGCAGCCGTACACAGAAGGATACGTGTTACATCAGCGTTCAAACGACAGAAACTTTAATCTCCCATTTACGAGGAATTCTGTTTTGAATACATGTTTGCTGTTAGTTGTCAGCCTTGAGGTCTGGTATAATTTTATGTCACCATGTCAATTACTAGCGACGATTCAGCAAAGTTTTCGAACCTGAAATTACGTCACCCAAATTTGGAAAATGTTAAGTATGGAAAAAAGAAACATCTGCTGTCTATTCTGCAAGTAGCAATCACAAAAAGACTAAGTTCCCGCACGGTAGTAATGTAAAACATTACAATCGTCAATCCTACATTGCTTTGTTAACCGGGATTGCATACGTACTGAATGTTGCGTTACCACATATCTTGTGAACGAACAAAGGGATATTGCATATCAAACTAGGAAAAGGTATGCAGTCAAACACAACTTAATCACTGAGGTGTATTTAATGACTATGTGATGGAAACAACTACATGTTTCGGTCTGTATTGGCCATCATCAGGTTGTCTAGGGAACTTAAGGGCTAGCTATATGCATGAGCGCGTGGGCGCGCGCGCATGCATATAGCTAGCCCTTAAGTTCCCTAGACAACCTGATGATGGCCAATACAGACCGAAACATGTAGTTGTTTCCATCACATAGTCATTAAATACACCTCAATGATTAAGTTGTGTTTGACTGCATACGTTTTCCTAGCTTCACACACACAACGGGGATGACACACTTCCTAGATTGCATATCAAGACACAGCGTAACAACGCGTTTATAAACGTTAACAATTTCAGTTGTACTGAAGCCATTGACGAAGGGCTAAACAGGTCATTGGTATGTTGTGGCCAAATCATCAACTTCATATTCGCAAACAAAAAATGGAACTAAAAGACCCAACTCCCTCTTCCTGAGGGAAAGAGAACAGTCCTTTGCACAATTTCGGCAATACTGGGATAATAACAGTTCTCAAGGCAGTTATGGGGCCGGAACAGACCGGTGTTTAACACATACAGTGCAGCCGGAAGATTTATGAGAAATTCATCAGAAGATCCCCACTTTGTTATTTTTTTGTTCTATCAGTCATCTTGGCCGGCTGATTTCGCATTTTTTTTCAGTCAGAAACACTAGCACTGCCCCCGCTCCGTTATGACCCCAAGCGGTCCAATCTTGTCAGATGGAGATGGTGTATAATGAAACCAAATCTGAACGAAAGAGTACAGTAATCAGGGTTACGCTCTCGCTTCTTTTGAAGCAGTAAGCTTCCATTCAGTCTTACAAAAAGCACGTTATTACTTCTATAAAATAAGCATATAACAGACAATTTCACAGCGGAGAATAAGTAGTCTTCTGGGATATGACGCCGTGTAATCCGGCACATATTTAACGACGTTTCGGAGAAATATTCTGGCCTCAATCATGTACATTGAAGGAGGTACACAATTTCCTCCCATACGCTAGTAAATTTCCACCAGACAAAACGGCGTCACATTCATTGCCAGTTTTCATTTACAGCAAAAATAATAGGTTGAGATCCTATTACGCTTATCAAGTGAGCACACACTTCCTAACAACAACGATATACTACGGCACAAAGTCCCACAAAAATTAATTCTATACAGCACAATTCGTCAAAACCTGACATTCGTTTAGCTGGTCAAGATATGCAAAGACTTTCAGGAATCTCAACCATGTTCATCCAAAGAGACTGCCACTGAACCCAGACCTATGCCAGATTAAACCAGGACACATCATACACTGTTTCGTTGACATTAATGACAGTACAGTGTGGCCAAAGTCAGTTGACCGTATTTCAGTCCTTTTAGTAACCGGATAGTAGGCATTTCGGCCATTCTGTATATCCAGCCATCTACACCTAGGTCTCACAAATGGTCTATTCCTTTCCGGTTGTCTGACCAAAACTTCGTTTGCATTTCCAGTCCCTGAAATGACAGACTCACTGACATCAATTTGATGTTTGTGTGACCGTGCATCATTGATACAATAACACAAACTACCAACTAGATGCAACAATGACAATTTATTAATAATTTCAATCAGCTCAGCATGTTTCGGACGATAGTTTCGCCCGTCCTCAGGAGCACTAGAGTGTGTTTTTTGTACAGCTTGTGGTATAGTGCACCGACGATGCTGCAGGTTGGTGACAGGCTGGTGGTATGTCACCAACCTGCAGCATCGTCGGTGCACTATACCACAAGCTGTACAAAAAAACACAATCTAGTGCTCCTGAGGACGGGCGAAACTATCGTCCGAAACATGCTGAGCTGATTGAAATTATTAATAAAGTCATTGTTGCACCTAGTTGGTTGTTTATATTATTGTCACTGACATCACGTTACGCATATCAATGTACGGAAACTCGAACTGCTATCATGAGGTACAGAGTTGGTGTTGCACGCAAGCGACAAACTTCGATATTTAATAGGCAAATGTATGCGACAAAGAAGGAAATCCAATAAACTTTTTATTTTTTAAATCTCGTATTCTCTGTTAAGGCTGGTCATTACGAAGACTCGCTTCGGGCGCCAGAAAACTTGGCTACGCCACTGGTAGTTTCAATGAATTTTTTGCTGATTTTAGTATATTTAACCTGTCAGATCTCTCCACTGAAACAAATGTATTTTAACAATAGTGACTCTTCTCAGAAGTATGCAGAAATCATATTTTACCATGAAGATCCTCAAACGCTGCCCAGACATGCTGGTCTTGTCACCGCTAAATTTTTCGCAAGCATTAAAAGTCCTTCAAGAACGCGTTTAACATGTCCCACTCCATGCAGACTGCAGTATACTGTGCGTGTTTCAGTTCGGCCACTCCCCCTCACCCGCGCCCCACTCCCCAAGCCCTCGTGAACCTACATTCTGCATTTAGCATGCAAGATATTCCACTACCAAATTTCGTTCCACTTCGTACCCGATTCACCTTGAATTCAACGAACCTACTCCGTTTATACGAATCATTACAGTCATTAACAACCCTTACATCCGACAAAAAATACAGCAGGCTAGGGTAATCACTGAGACTAGCTTGTGCTAGGCGATGTATACAGCCTATAGCAATGATCCACAAACTTACACATCTTGCGTCCCACCGGTAATTGCAACCATCATTGTAAAAACAAGGTACATGTTTTGCCAAAATGTGTATCTTTATAATTATGACATTTTAATATTATATTATCATTCACGGGATCAAACCCTTATGTCTTGTCACAATTCAGGAAGTCGCTAAACTTCTCTCCACTGAGGTCCGGTTTCGGTCCCAGGTCAGTGAACGGACGATCTGTGGTTTTGAAAGAGACACTGCGACATTTTTCCCTACTTAATTCGGTTTTGTCCTTTTCGACCCGTGCTCCATATTCATACCATCGATGGTACAAAATATACACACAGAAAGCGTCGTTGAATAAACAACCCCTGTCTTACTTCGCCGACCAACACGAACCGCTGACTGAGAAACACTGGCTTAATTACGACGCATGCAATTCAACTGCAAGAACATGACGGATACCGCTTGCAAAAACCCTTACTCACCGGAGGTGTCGATGGAGGTCCATCCTTGATGCCTTCGTTCGTTGTAGGAGCACTGAGGCGTGCAGATGCCGCCTTCGCCGGCACTAGATGTCTACCGAAGTTAATGGCAGTCGAAAGTTAATTCGTAAAACTCATAAAATCACCAGTACAAAAGTCTGTAAGACGATATGATCCTAGAAGACTCCGTCAGTACTTCATCAAAGCGTTGGCCATGTGCTGTCGCTGCAAATTGTTGTTCGGAAGCTCGCCCCGCTCACCCCAACAACTTCCATGCAACTGTACTGTGCTCACTGAAGACACTGGAGTTCGTTTGTATATACACCGCCCGCTCTTCCCGCCCGCCTGCAGGCCGCAGTTGATGGGTTTGGATTGGCCCGCTCGCACTGAGAGTTAAAAGGGGCTCTGGAGCTGGAAGCTGCAGGAAGAATACCCTTCTTCGGCAAACTGAGACAGACGAAGCGCCCCGAAGGTTTCTCTTTTCTCATCTGCCCCACAGTCGTGTTCAATGATGCGAGGAAGCATCCCGGTTCAACAGTCGTATCTCGTCTTCTGGAACAATGGAGGCATTAGATTCAATTCACCTGCCGGGACACTTCAAGTGCAGATGCTCCACCACTTTCAGTCACTCATCGCAAATGTATAAAATGCAGCAAATCAAAACTGCAGCCACGAAGAACTTGTAATAATGTTAAACTTGCAGATGCTTGCTTCCAGTCAGTCCAGAACCTCTTACCTTCTCGTGTCTTACATAATAATTACATAGTAAACAACGCGAACAGAAGTGGAAACAGCATGTGGTACAACATTTTAGGATCGGTTATTTCTGTAATTTGTTCCTTGGCCCATTTAACGAAATCGTAACGAAGCCTTATACGCCAGCACTCTCGGCTTAATATGTGATTTTCCTTTTTCGATATTGTGGCTTATCAATTATTAAATAACCCCACATAAATCTTATTGTAGCACCGTGCATATTTGTTGAATCACCAAAGTTTATCAACCGACGAATGCACATATAATTTCACATAAAACACTTTTAACTTTAGCAAGGAACTAAGCTCCCTGATGATGATCTGACAAGATCGAAACATGTAGGAGTGTTTTAAAGTGTTTTAAAAGTGTTTTATGTGAAATTATATGTGCATTCGTTGGTTGATAAATTTTAGTGAGTAACCCCACACACACATGACTCTCTATCCATGACAATAGAGGAAAGGTTATCCCAGCGCATGTCTTAAAGTCATATGGAAGGAGTGGCGGTACAGCTCCGCTCATTCCAAATCTCAACATTAGATGGAGGTGAGGGGTAAGCTTCATGTCCCGGCCGCTTTACTGCCCTCTTAGAAAACGCACAAACTGTCTTTCGAATGGGAGGCTGGGTGGGAGTACGAGCCTGTCCGGACGCTTTGTGAAAACAGGAAAATCTCTTGCCCATACCAGGAACCCCCCCTAACCACGATTCCACGACTGTATCCCTTTAATGTAGTAGGTATTCCGACTACGCTACCCCGTCACCATACATGGGACAATGCTGTGCACTCTCCCAATCTCGTTGCTGCTGCCAGTTTGTGCCTGTCATGAACTAGAAATAGCATATTCGTGTTTAGGCACGGTGTATTGTGCAACAATAAACATAATTCAGGTATCATAACAGAACTACTCTAGACTCGGTCGTTACATCACAAGGGCTCCTGCAGCCCCTACTCCTCAATTTGTCGGACACGTATGTGTATCTAGCGTTGTCAACGTGTTCGTTAGCGCCTCGTTTGACTACTTGTTTGAAATTCCGTTTTGCCTACAATGTTTGTATAGACGGCAATATGGGATGTTACACAGTTACGCCTGCCTGCAGAGCATTCGAACTTGCAATTGTTAGCATATTGTCATCCTTTATTAGTTATGTAAGTTAGCTGATGTTGACTGAGTCGTAAGGTTTACAGTACAGACCCTCTCCAACTTACGACGGGTTTCTATTCCAAAGACCAGGTCTGAAGTCAACGTTGCCATAAGTAGGAAGTATATTAAAAACATACATCGACCGGACACTAGTAAACTAGTAAAATTAAACTGGGTTCACACACCGGAATACAGTGCTGTTTAGAGCATCGCAGTACACTGACGAAAATACGAGAGATATAAAATATAACGTAATATTCAGACGCGTTCGCATAACCATTCTTGCCGTGGAAAAGCAGTATAGTCTGAGTGTGTGTTTCTAGCCTCAAGTTAACCGGCATGCAAAACACATGCGTCCTATTACAATGTCATCTGTGGCCTGTCCGGCTCTACAATATTTTTCCACATTACCTCATAAACGGCACGATTTTCGAAAACAAATTATTGAATACGAAATGTGTGTTTTGATTTTCTATATAGTTTTTTAAACTGTTATCACTCTAAGAAGAATTCAGCGATTTTTATCACCAATATATATTATATATATATATATATATATATATATATATATATACAGGGTTATTTATAAATCTGTGAAAAATTTAAAA
>Ga0131853_10010507_pt1 | contig 16930 bp, 29 predicted proteins | sample TergutLab28metaG_FD_92764 | JGI IMG/M metagenome (GOLD analysis project Ga0131853, IMG submission 92764) | Labiotermes labralis P1 segment gut microbial communities from Petit-Saut dam, French Guiana - Lab288 P1 (version 2) (version 2) | ecosystem: Host-associated > Arthropoda: Insects >...
ACATCGCTGTTAATCGGCGTGCCGAGAAAAATAATTCTGTCCATCATCAAACGCGAAAAAACGTCCAACTGTGTAACATTGAGTTGGCGTTCCTCCATAATGTTGGGCGTTATCCGATAGTAATCGTTGGTAAATTGTGCGTATCGGTCGAGCGTTAATCCGTTCAGTCCGACGTGTTTAACCGCGTATTTGCGAAATTCGTTGTTATTCATATTTATTTTTAATTTCAGATTTCAAATTTGAGATTTCAGATTTTGCGTCATTGCGGGCTTGACCCGCAATCTCATATACAAGGAGATTCTGAAACAAGTTCAGAATGACGTTTTTTCATACGATAGCGTTGATAGTTTTTTACTTGTAATTAACTTGAAACCTAATGTTGAATGCACCAACATAAGCATTCCCACGTTGTAATTCAAGTGTTCGTAATTTTGTCGAAAAAGATAGTGTTAACAAAGCGTACAAATTTTCTTGTTCCCATTCAACCCTGTAAAAATGTCCGTCTGCATTTTTATCTTCAACTATTTTGTCTGGATTTCCTAAAAGACTAATAACTTGCGATTTAATCTCATTATATTTTTGCAAATAATCGTCTTGTCTTTGAAGTTCAGTCTTGAAATGGTGTCCGTCATCAAATACATTTTCAATATAATTCATAATATCCCAATTATGTCGAACAGAGAATAACGTTGAATCCGGACAGTTTTCATTAAAATAGTATTCAACAAAAAGTTCCGGAAAAAAGGTATCATTCGTTCTTTTGAATTCAGCAAGATAGTAATCTCTATCACTTACAGCACCGGGAAAAAAGTTTTCGGAAACTCTGGTTGTTTCAATTCCAACAAAAATGGAATTAAGACTGTTTTCCAATTCTCTAACTTGTTTCATCGTCGGTCTTTCAGTTAGAAAATGAACCTGCGAAAAACCGCAAATAGAAATCGCCATTGCTACCAACAGCAAAATAAGTCTATTCATATCAGTTAATTTTATGTGTTATTTGTTTTATTCCTGTTGATTTTTGTCCGTTAGGACATTCATATCAATAGAAAAAATTGTAACAATAAACCAATTAATCCGTAGGATTTTAACGATTAATATCCTGACAGACAAAAGGCATTGTTGCTTTCGCTTTTCTATTGACATTCAATCCCTAACGGGATATTTTTTTGCAAAATCTATTCCGTAAAAAATCTTTTTCCTGCCTCTGTTTGGTCTAAAATATATAATCCAACTCCCAAAGCAATTATTAACAAAGATATAATTATTGCACCCATAATATTATTTTTTTTTGTCTTTAATAAAATACAATCCTATAAAAAAACTTGAAACGACAGCTGCCATTCCAACTGCATACATTACCCATTTTTGTTCAAAACCACCCAAAAATGATGCTATTAGAACAGCCGTAGCCACATATTTGGCTATATCCAAAAACCATTTGCCTATTTCTTTCCGCATCTCTAAAATATTTTTACAAAAATACTATTTCGTTTCAAACATTTTATTAAAATCATCAATCGAGATTTCTTTTTTGTTCAATTTAATGGATTTTTTGACAGTTTCAAGAACTTTGTCTTCCATTACTTTGTCGGCAATATTGCGGACTGTTTCCTCTTTTTTCAAGGTTTCTTTTGCGTAGTTTGCCAAAATATCGTCCTCGACGCCAATCATTCCGTATTGTGCAAATTGAGCGCGTGCCATTTTCTTGGCAAATTCTTCTATTTCTGCCGCTTCAATTTTCAATTCGTTGGCTTTTATCAGTTTGTCTTTGAGCAAATGCCACTTCAAATCCTGTATCATTTTCGGGAAATCCTCGTCCAATTTTTCGGCGGTCAAATTTTCGTTTGTTGCGAGCAACCAGCGTTTCAAAAACGCATCAGGGAAAGTTACATCGTCGAGTTTTTTTACCAACATTTCGCGTGCATCAATACCGAATTTGTAATTGCTGTCGGCAATCAAATTTTCTTGAATATTCTCTTTGATTTTTGTGCGAAATGCTTCCTCACTCGTTACCGCACCCTCGCCGTAAACTTTGTCAAACAATTCTTGATTGATTTCCGCTTCGTGATAACGCGTAATGCTTTCAATCGTAATTTGGCAATCTGCCGTGAAGTTTTCGGCAACTTCTTTCGATATTTTCAACATCGAAGCGATTTCTGCCGTATTTTCGTATGCTTTTTTCGGGTTGAAAACGATTACATCGCCTTTTTTCGCATCTGCAAAAAGTTTCTTTTGCGCTTTATCTTGAATGTACGACGGCGTTAAAACCGCGCCTTCAACGTGAATTCCGCCATCTTTTACCGCTTTGCCATCGAGTTCAAAAAGTTCACCTTTTACCATATCTTTTTCCTCAACGATTTCCTCTTGAACATATTTTCCATAGCGACCTGCGTACGATTTCACCTGATTTTCAATCATTTCATCATTCACGGCAATATCGTAATAATTTACCTTGTCTTTTTGCGTGAGATTTAACTCAAATTCGGGTGCAAGCGCAATGTCGAACATAAATTCAAATTTCTCTTGCGTATCAAAATCAATAGTCGGCTGACTTTCGCTCGGAAGCGGTTCGCCCAAAATATTGATGTTGTTCTCGCGAATATAATCGTAAAGACTTTCCGAAACTAATTTATTAATTTCCTCTGCTTCAACGCTTTTTCCATACATTTTTTTGATTAAACCCATCGGAACCATTCCGGGACGAAAACCGGGCATATTGGCTTTTTTGCGGTAGTCGCGCAAAGTTTTTTCAACTTTTTCGGCATAATCATTTTTTTCAACGCGAATAGTTATTTCGGCGTTATTTTGGTCAATTTCTTTTTTAACGATGTTCATATTATTATATTATATTTTTTATTTTTTCAAGTTTGCAAAGATACAAAAAAAATGAAATATACGAAAGCACGTCATGCTGAACTTGTTTCAGCATCTCCCAAAAAATGAGATTGCGGGTCGAGCCCGCAATGACATAAAAATCAGAGATTTCGTGCTTTATTTTTTCAACCGTTTCCGCTCGTGTTCACAAAGAATAATTTTTCGCAGACGGATTTTTGTCGGCGTAACTTCCACATATTCATCCTCTTTGATATATTCCAATGCTTCCTCCAAACTGAAAACAATCGGCGGAGTTAAACGTGCTTTATCGTCTGCGCCTGAAGCGCGGAAATTGGTCAGTTTTTTAGATTTTGTTACATTCACAATCATATCGCCTTCTTTCGCACCTTCGCCAATTACCTGACCAACATAGACTTCGTCTTGCGGAAAAATGAAAAATCGACCTCTTTCCTGCAATTTATCAATGGCGTAAGCAAACGCCGTTCCAGCTTCCATCGCAATAAGCGAGCCGTTGTTGCGCTTTTCGATTTCGCCTTTGTAAGGCTGATATTCGTGAAAACGGTGCGACATTATCGCTTCGCCCGACGAAATGGTTAAAATGTTGTTTCGCAAGCCGATAATTCCACGCGAAGGAATATAAAATTCGAGTTGAATACGGTCGTTTTTCACTTCCATACTCAACATTTCGCCTTTGCGCATCGCAACCATTTCGATAACTTTTCCCGAACTTTCTTCCGGCAAATTGATTGAAAGTTGCTCGACCGGCTCACAGCGAACGCCGTTTATTTCTTTGAAAATCACCTGAGGCTGACCAACTTGCAATTCGTAACCTTCGCGGCGCATCGTTTCAATCAGCACCGACAAATGCAAAACACCGCGACCGTACACATTCCAAACATCGGATTCTGCGCTTTTTTCGACATGCAAAGCAAGATTTTTGTCCAATTCGCGCGTCAGACGCTCGTGAATGTGGCGCGAAGTAACAAATTTTCCCTCTTTTCCGAAAAATGGCGAATCGTTTATCGTGAAAACCATACTCATTGTCGGCTCATCAATGGCAATCGGTTTCAAGGCTTCGGGATTTTCAAGGTCGGCAATCGTATCGCCAATTTCAAAACCATCAATTCCAACCAGCGCGCAAATATCGCCCGATTTTACTTCGGTCGCTTTTGTACGACCTAAACCCGTAAAAGTGTGCAATTCTTTGATGCGTGTTTTCACAATTTCACCATCGCGTTTCACCAAATTTACATCCATATTTTCGCGCAAAACACCGCGATGCACTCGTCCAACGGCAATTCGCCCAACGTAAGGCGAATAATCCAACGAAGTAATCAGCATTTGAGGCGTTCCGTCAAGATATTCGGGCGCGGGAACGTGTTCGATAATTGCATCGAGCAAAGGGAAAATATTAGCGGAAGGATTTTTCCAATCGTCGGACATCCAATTTTGCTTTGCCGAGCCGTAAATGGTGTGAAAATCCAGCTGTTCCTCCGTTGCATCGAGATTGAACATCAAATCGAAAACCGCCTCGTGAACTTCGTCGGGACGACAATTTGGTTTGTCCACTTTGTTGATAACCACAATCGGTTTCAAACCCATTTGCAAGGCTTTTTGCAACACAAAGCGCGTTTGAGGCATCGGACCTTCAAACGCATCGACCAACAGCAAAACGCCGTCAGCCATATTAAGAACGCGCTCCACTTCTCCACCAAAATCGGCGTGTCCGGGCGTGTCAATAATATTTATTTTGTAGTCGCTGTAGTCTATGGAAACATTTTTTGCCAAAATCGTGATACCTCGTTCGCGTTCCAACTCATTATTATCCATTATCAACTCGCCTGCATCCTCATTCTCGCGAAACAATTTACCTGCGTGTAACATTTTATCAACCAACGTCGTCTTTCCGTGGTCAACGTGCGCTATAATAGCGACATTTCTAATTTTTTGCATTTTATACAATCTTTTTTTGCGAGTGCAAAGGTAGTAAAAAATGGGGAATTTTCACACGGTATATTTCAATATCTCGGGATTATTTTTGATGTATTCCAAAGCGGATTCGTAACCTATCCGATAAATTTTCTCAAATTTTTCAAAATTAAATTCGTGGTATTTTTTTATCGCAGGCGAGAGAATTAAATGGTCGCAAAGTTTCTGTCCCGCGATGGAATTGCCGTGTATCATTGTTCGGATAGAAGCAATAAGTACATCGGTTGTGTTTTTGATTTTTGATTTTTCGTAATAAGGCACTACATCAACGCCAATTAAAATGCGACATTTATCGCGAATGGCTTCGGCAGGCAAATTGTTCATCACACCGCCATCAACATAAATGCCGTTGTCGATACTATTTACCTCGAAAATGCCCGGAATGGAAGCCGAAGCCACGACGTAATCGTGTAAATTTCCGCTGTTCACAATCTTGTACGTAGCATCGCCAATGTTTGTAACGCAAATATGAAGTTTACGTTTCAGTTGCTCAAAATCGTTGTGAGGCACAACATCGTGCAGAAGTTTCCGAAGCGTTTTGTGCGAAGCAAATCCTTTGTGCGAAAACGACGGTTTTATCAGTCGGTGAATTTCGTACATCTTGTCGCTTTTGCAAATTTTGAGCATTTCGGAAGCCGAATATCCTGCGGAATAAATCGTTCCGATAATCGCGCCCATACTCGAACCCGAAACAATTTCAGGCTCTATTCCGTGTTCGTGCAAAGCCTGCAAAACACCAACGTGCGCGTAACCCAACGCACCGCCACCGCTCAAACAAATTCCGTAATTGTATTTTTCTTGTGTATTCATTTTTAAAACAAAAAAACAGCCTTTTCGGCTGTTTTTTCTCTTGCGGAGGCGGCGAGATTTTGTCCTCCTCTGTTTTACAGCCAATTAAACAGCTTGATGTGAAATCAGATTGATTGTTGTAAGCATTTTTTCACTCTAACTTCGCCTCTCATTTCTTTTATAGCTAATTCGCCTGCATACTCCGAGATAGTGAGGTATCCCGCTTTTCTTCTTTCTTGTGCCGGCATTTTGAGCAAGTTGCACAAAAATTCAGCCTCTTTTTCGTTGTGTTTTTGATTTTTCATATTTACTTGTTTTGTTTTTCCAAAAAATCACCTTTGCCAAACATTATCCAATCAATAGAAACGCCGTACTTCTTGTGTAGCAAAAGTATGTTCGTAACAGTCGGTTCTTTTTGCTCTCTTTCCATTCGTGAAAGATTGCTTGAATTACACAAACCAACTGCTTGGCAGAACTCTAATTTAGTTTTTGCAAGACCTCTGTATCGCAATTCCTCAAACGAACGAATAAAGCGTTCACGAACTTTTACTGCTTCGAGTATGTTTTTGCGGATTGGCATAATGTATTATTTTAATTTTGTGTTTTTGCGCTCAAAATGATTTATTGTTCTGGCGAATTTTTTATAATCTCAATCAACTTGTCGAATGAATTTGACTTAAAATTTGTTTTCTTTATATACTCTAAATACATAATTTTAGCAGGAAGTTTCGGCTTATCTTTTTTTAAAACACCAACAACTTCCATTATAGGAAAATCAACTGCTCCAAACTCATTTTCTTTTGCCATGTTGATACAAGTAAATAGCTGCATAATTGCATCGTGATACTGCTTTGTCCGTATGTATATACAAACAAAATGAATATTGCTGTATTTATAGACATTATCTAACCTTTTTTCAGCATTTTCAATTCTTTCAGTTTTCGATTTTAATTCACGGTTCAAATTACTATTGATGCTATCGTAAAATTCTCTTTCTCTTTCTTTTATTGAGTTTTCAAGCTCATTTATTAAACCCAAAACGATATTTTTTGTTTTGTCTAATTCAGTGTTTAGACCATCTGCTTTTTGTTCTGCATTTTTTGTTTGCATATAGTTACTTACAACAATGAATGTTACAAGAATACCAATAAAAACAAGAACAATACTCTCATCTCTAATAATAAGTCGGTCGTTAACAAAAACGCCACACAAAGCGATGATGCTAAACAAAAAAGCAAATCCTGAAATCCAATAAAAAATTGTTGATTTGTTTTCTGCGATTTTTACGGAAATATCGCCTTTGATTTTCCCAAAGACACCAAAATACTTATGTCCTATTTGCATTTTCTAAAATATTTATTTGATTTTTTAGCAACTCTATGATAAAATCCTTATCTTTAATTCTATCCGTAAGTTGAGAAATCAAAATCTTTGCACTTTCGATGTCGTTTACACTTTCAATATACTTAATACTTCCTTTGATAGAGCCATTGTCTCCGTAAATAGTATGACCTATATTTTTACTTTTTAACATTTCTCCCTTTCCTTCAATCAACCAATCCTTATTTAACTCAGGATAAGCGGTCAATATTTTTTCTATTGTTTTTACAGTTGGGTTATCTTGTAGTTTGTTCACAAACCCCCTTGACAAACCTACCTTTTCTTCAAATTTAGTTTGTCCGATTTCTATATAGGACAAAAACTCAATTAATCTTTCTTTCATTTTCTATTTATTTATACTGATTAAATACTGTAATTTATTTTTTATTCGTATCTTTGTCGCAAAATTAATTCAAATTGTTATGTTCAAAAAATACCGAGAGCGCAAATTGCGCGAAAAATGTCTTGAATTAGCATTAAGAAATACAACTTACAGCGATGCTTTAAAAACAGCCTTTTTGTACGAAACATATCTAAAAGGCGGCAGCGTTTCGGATATTAAAAGTGTAAGCGAAATAGTATATGCTAAAAATAGTTTTTAACTATTTGCTTCCTTGATTTTGGAAATGACATCATCGTAGCTTTCAGATGTTCGCGTTGTGCTTTGATTGCCGCTTAAAAAAATGGCACAACAATCTTTTTCGGGCAAAACGAGAACTATTTGACTAACATTGACAAGCATTTTTCTGTTTTCGTTTCTTACTTCTAATTCAATAAACTGTTTCATTTTTATAAATTTTTAATTCAAGTTGTTATGAAAGATACTGCTATTTTATCTAAAAGCGATGAAACGTTGCATCGCATATTAACAAGACGGCTTCACGAAGAGTGTTCTACTATTTTCCATAGACGATACATTGATATGCTGGCTGACTTAATTGATGTTGCCAGAAAATCCAAAGACCCTGAATTTCTTGAATACTGCAAAGAATTTGACTTAATTGGCGAATCACTTGGTTTCTTGAAAAAGCTGAACGCCATCAATGTAGCTACTGGGAAATTGGAAGGATTCTACCTAATTCATTCTGTCAAAGAAGATGATTAGTCAATAAAACGGCAACCACTCCAACAACAGCTCCAATTATAGCGGAATACAAATTGTTTCTTCTATTTTTGGAGTTTTCTTTTTTCTCGTTTTTAATCCGCTCTTTCTCTCTTTCTTCCTCTCCACTCCAACAGCCTTTGAAAACAAAGTTTGCGCTTCCTATTTTTGAAATAAGCCAATCAGAGTTTCCACCACCTTTTTTAATGCTTGTGTGTTCGCTCAAAAAAGAAAATACCATAACACATTTTAATCCACTCGATTTGCATTTTTGCTCTACATCAGTAGTTTTAACGCTCCCTGATGAGTATATTTCTTTCAAAACACTTTCTGCAAATTCTCTTTCACTCATAGATTTTTATGTGTTGTTTTCATTTTCAACAACTTACACCACTTTCTTATTTATAATCATTCTAAATTTTACATCGCACTGAAAATAAACAGTAAAATATTTTTAAATACGGTTTATATACCGTATCTTTGCCCCGTATTTAATACAAAAAGTAACTGTCCCTTTTTGGGCGTATTTAGTGGTATAAATTTCGGCACAAATATACAGTTATTTTTTAGAAACTAAAAGGGTCAAAGAAAAATCGTTGTTTTAAGGTAAAAGAAAAATCCCTTACGATTGATGAGTTGCTGACCCTCTCAGAAAATTGTAGGGGGTTTTTCATTTTTAAAAAAGAATTATGGAAGTTATAATAAAAATAGACGACAGTTGTTTCAGCAGGTTAAAAAAATTGCTCAAAAGCAACAAAATTGAAATCATTTGTCGGGAAGAGGAATTTAACCCCGACTACGCCATTATCAATGGCATAAAATTGAAGCGCAAAAATGAAAACCTGTCATTTTGTGAGTATTTTACTTTTGATGAGGCGCAAGAGTTAGCAAAATCAAGAGATTTGCATCTTCCGACAGAAGGCGAGTGGGAAAAAATGATTGGAGCTGGCTCTACTTGGGATGATGACAGGAAAGGAATTTGGATTGGAAAAAATCATTTTAAGAAAAAAGAAACAAAATACTCTACTTTCTTGCCTGCCGCCGGTTTACGCAATCGCAATAATGGCGCGCTCAACAGTGTGGGCACGAATGGGTACTACTGGAGTAGTACTGTGAGTGGTACGGTTGCTCGCTACTTGAGCTTCAATAGCGGTCTCGTGAGCGTGTACGTTAACAGTAGGGCGTGGGGCTTTAGCGTGCGCTGCGTCGCAGAATAAATCAAAACAAAAAATTGATATGACAACAACCATTTACACACGCAAAGAAATGTGCAAAACACTTAAAGTCAGCGCAAGAACGCTTGACGGTTATGTTTTGAACGGAAAAATCAACTCTACCAAAATAGGCAGATTTCGCAGGTTTACGCAAAAGCATTTAGACGAGTTTTTGTTGAGCGGCGAGGTGTAATAAAACTAATTAATAATCAAAACAATGAAACCACTGCCAAACAACCAAATTGCAGAACAATTAATCAAATCTGCTGAATTTGAAACAACCGCCTGTTTCGAGAAATGGGATTTAATCGGTTGCGATTGTGATTTCACAATCGGTGAACGAAACTATATAATGCAATACTCACTTTCAAAGCCTTTCACGGTAAAATGCGAGTTGTCTTACTGTGTTTTCAACAAGCGTATAAACGATTGGGTTGTCGGTGTGATTGACGATGAAAACAAAGGCGACATTGAATTTCTTTTCGCTAATGGTGTGAAAGAATTGTATTGGAAATTAGTAGAAGATGATGTAAATGAAATGCGAGGTCGCGAGCGAGCAGAAAAAGAATATCAAGAAATTGAGGCGACAAATGCCACATTATACCCTTGTTCTCATTAAAAATATAATCAATTTAAAACGAGATAGTTATGGAAAAAGAACGTTATAAACAGTGTTGCAAAATTCTCTCAATAGCAATGAGAGCAAGAGCAAGCTTGTATCTTTCGGGATTTATAACCGAAACGGAAAATGATAAAATACGCCAACGGATGCGAAAATATCAAGACAAATACAAAATAAATGAAAGTGATTTAAAAGACTATTAATGATTAATGATTAATGATTATGAAAAATCAAATCCACATCGAAGACCTTTTAAAGCGAAAAAGGCAATATCACTTAAATGCGATTGAAATTTGCTCTGTTTTAAAAACAGATGAACACGATTACATCGCTTTGTCTGATGTAGAGAATTTGCAGTATTCAAAATTGCGCCCGATGGTTTATGTGTTTATTGCATTGATTTTAGCAGGATTAGCAGTTTGGTCATTTATGTTAATTTCAAAAATTGCTTTCGGAATTTTGACCGCTTACTGCATTTTTAAATTTTATACTATCGTTCATTTTCAGTCAAAAAGAAAAATCAAAACTAATTAAAATAAAAAAACAATGAGCAAGCAAGAAATAATCAACAAACGAATGGGTGGACTTGGCAGTTCGGATGCAAAAATGGTCGCTAAAATAACAAGAAATGGCTGTTTATCTGATTCTGACAATCAACGCATTGCAATAATGCTCGGATTGGAGCAAAAACGCGAATTTAAAAGCCTGCCGACCGAATATGGAAACTTTATTGAAGAGCGTATTTTTGAGATAATCAAAAAGAAATATCCTAATGCTATTTCAAACCCATATTACAAGTCAGAAGAGTTGTCAGAAAAATACGGATTCGACATTTTCAATCATATTGATTATGAGGTTGAAACAGATGATAAATTGATTTGGATTGAAAATAAGGCGACAAAGAAATGCGCCGCCGAAACCTTTGAGGAATATAAATATCAAATATGTTGGCACGAAAATTTACTGATTGAAAAAGCAATGGCAGTCAGAAAAATGCCTATTCTTTTAATGTCGCATTATAAAGTTGATGAATATGGCGATTTTATTGCTGAAAATCTTACGATTAAAGAAATTCCACATATCAATTGCGATTTTTCAAAAGGCTTTGAAATCATTTCCGAAGCAATAAAAGATTTTCAATACGAGCCAAAAGAGGAATTATATGCCGACAACCTGCCTGTTTCTATCCAAGAAAAAATGCAACAAATGGCTGTTTGTTTGCGTGAAATAAAAGAAGCAGAAAATAAAGTCGAGCAATTTAAGGAGCGAATGAAAGAAATGATGCTTGAAAATAATGTCAAGTCTATTGATAATGATTTTTTCAGAATTTCGCTTGTTGGTGAAAGTTTTTCAAGCAGTTTTGACAAAAAAACATTTGAAAAAGAACACCCGGATTTAGCAAAACAATTCACAAAACAAATTAAAAAACAAAGTTATATAACACTTAAAATTAAGTAATTATGAGCAGTCTAACAGTATTTAATCAGACAATTACAAATCCAAGAACGCAGGATTATCTCGCACAAGTATTGGGAGAAAAAAAAGCAAGTTTTGTAAACAATATCACTGCTTTGGTTAGCAATAGTGCGAATCTACAAGAATGCGACCCCGTAACGATTCTTTACGCAGGAATTAAAGCAACAGCACTTGATTTGCCTTTGGATTCAAATTTAGGATTTACCTATGTAATACCGTTCAAAGATAACAGGGCGCAAAAAACGGTAGCTCAGTTTCAAATCGGCTACAAAGGATTTATTCAGCTGGCAATGCGAAGCGGTCAGTTTAAAACAATCAATGTTCGCGATGTTCGCGATGGCGAAATCACAGGCGAGGATTTTGTGAGTGGCGAGCTTCAATTTGAAATGCTGAAAGAAAACCGCGAAAACGCTCCGATAATCGGATATGTGGCATATTTCAAACTACTGAATGGTTTTGAAAAAATGATTTATTGGACGAAATCAGAACTTGAAGCGCACGGAAAAAACTTTTCCCAAACCTTTAAGCGAGGGTACGGATTATGGAAAGACAACTTCGATGCAATGGCGCGCAAAACAGCAATCAAGCTTTTGCTTTCAAAATACGCTCCTTTGTCTATTGAAATGCAGGGTGCAATCACTTACGACCAAAGCGTGATAAATGAAAGAGGCGCAACCTATCAAGACAATCAAGCGGACAGCTCCGAGCAAAATGAAAAAGCAGGTCAAATACTCGAAAAAGCATTCGGCGAAATTGACGATGCGGAAATTGTTGATGTCGAACAAAATGAGTTGTCAGAGTAACAAGTTTTAAAATACTTGAAAATGAAAAAGTTTGATTTCATAAAGCGCGATGGCGTGGTTTGGATGGAAAGCGGTATCATCGCATTTGTCGAGTTGGTTCTAAAAACCATTCATAATGGCGAATATGAGCTTGTTATCAAGAAAAAAGTCAAAAAACGCAGTCTTGACCAAAACGCGCTAATGTGGTTGTGTTACGCCTGCATTGAAAAAGAAACAGGAACTGACAAAAATGATATTCACGCATATTATTGCGGAAAATTCCTCAAAAGAGAGGTAGAAATAAACGGAAAAATTGAAAGTGTAGTCGGCGGAACGCGCAACCTTACAACGGTTGAATTTAAGTATTTTCTTGACCGCGTGCAAGCCGATGTTCACGTTGAATTTGGAATTTCTCTGCCAAACCCCGAAGACTTGCGTTTTGCGGAGTTTGCAGAATTTTATAAGTATTATTTGTAAATCAAAAAAGAAAAAATGTTATGAAAATTACAATGACAAAGTACGGAAAAGATACCGTAAAAATTCGCAAAGAAACAACAAAACAATCCATTGTAGAGGATTTGTTTACAATGCTTGTTTTTGTTGTTGCAATCGGCGCAAACGCCTTGTTTTCAATATACGTGTCGCGCTCGGTTGTGATGGATATATTTATTGTTTTTCTTATACTCGTGTACTTTATTGGTCGGTCAAAAAGAGAAAAGCAACTCACAAAAGAGAAAGCCGAAAAGGAAATAAACGAATTTTTAAACAGTTGAAAAGTGAAAGTGGTTGAGGAAATAGGGAAACGAATTTTACAAAATACAGAAATATGAGTACAAAAACATTCAAAGGAAAAGCAATTTACAATCCGTCTGGGAAAGCAGGCGAATACAGTTATTGGGCGTGCAATTTTTATACAGGTTGCTCGAACGATTGCACTTACTGCTATTGCAAGCGCGGTGTTTTGGCTTCAACTTGGAGCAACACACCAAAACTCAAAAAGTGCTTCAAAAACGAGCGGCACGCGCTTGAAATCTTTGAAAAGGAATTGAAAGCCAATTTGCCCGAACTGCAAAAACACGGATTGCTTTTCAGTTTTACGACAGACCCGATGCTTTCTGACACTCAACACTTGACAAAAAATGCAGTTAAACGTTGTTTGTGGAACGATGTTCCTGTTAAGATACTTACAAAAAGAGCAATTAACTCAGGCTGGATGTATTCGATGTTTTGCGATTACAAACATCTTATTGCTTTCGGCTTCACTATCACAGGACGAGACGATTTAGAACCAAACGCAAGCACCAATGCCGAGCGCATCAAAGCAATGCGAAAACTCCACGAAGCAGGTTTCAAAACTTGGGCGAGTATTGAGCCGGTGATTGATATTGAAAGTAGTCTTGAAATAATAAGAAAAACGAGAACATTTTGCGATTTATATAAAATTGGATTGCAGAGCGGAAAAAAATATGATTCAAATGAGGCGTACCGATTCATAAGAATAGCTGAAATAGAAATAAGAAAGCACACGAAAATCTACTTCAAAGACAGCTTGCTCGCACAAGCAGGAATAAACCGAGCGGATTTGCCCGCGAATTGTGTTGATAGAGATTATAACATGTTTAACGATTAAAAACTCAAAATATGAAAGGAATAAACTTCACACAAGAAATGCATTGCGCAACAGTCAATGAGTTAAAAGAAATGACAAGGCGGATTGCCAAATATAATGGACAGCCTATTCCTACTTGGTGGAACGTGGAAATGGAATGTGGAAAATTTATGCTATACGATAGCGATAATTGCTTTGTTTCAGAAATCAAACCTCGCTACAAAGTCGGCGAAAAGGTTTATTTGAAAGAGCCGTATATTTTTTATGATTTGTCGGATTTTGCATTTTGGATTGAATATAAAGATTTAGAAAAAAGAGAGTTTTGTTGGTCTGAATTAGGTATTAGCGAAAGAAAAGCAGATTTATTAGAGCAGAAGATACTTACAGCAATGAAAGAAGATAGGATTGAAAACCCGCGAAATATGCCCGAAAAATTTGCCCGCCATTTCATTGAAATTACCGCTGTTCGCTGTGAGCGATTGCAGGATATTTCAAACGAGGATTGTTTGAAAGAGGGAATAAAACCAAGTGTTCATAACAAACACGGAACTCCAATCACATATATTGCAGACAATGTTGTTCACACCCACCCAAGATTAACATTCGCCGCTCTAATCAACAAAGCGTACAAAAAGGGCACTTGGGAAGCAAATCCGTATGTTTGGGTGTATGAATTTAAACTAATTAAAAAATAAATAATATGAAACAAGAATTAGAATCAAAAGACATTTGCGGTTATTTGCCGTATAAGCTGAATGTGCTTTTTGAAAATTGCGATATGGCGGCTATTGAAAGTATAGGATTTCCTGATGGCGGTATTCAGCTATGCGAAAAAGGAGATTGGAGAAGATACCACCTTATGTCAAAAATAAAAAAAGAAGCGGATAGGTGTAAAATAATTCTCCGCCCAATTTCCGACCTTTACAAGGAAATAACCAACAACGGAAGTGAGCCGTTTATTCCGATTGTGGAGTTGGCGATGGTAGCGTTTCCGAAAACAAAAGCGGAAAGTTGGACGGTGATAAACAACAACAGTGATATCACTTTCGGTTGTCATTACGGCGGTTTTGCATTTTTTGTAGTAAAAGACGGATTTATTGCGCTTGGAGCAAACGACACGTCTATACAACAAGCAGTTCCTAACCAATACTAACTCTTCGACAAACTCCACGAATGGAAAATAGACTATCGAGGTTTGATTGATGCAGGCTTGGCTGTGAGTGTTTATGATTTAAATGAAAACCCTTATAAGTAGAAAATATGAGCAAAAAAGCATTTTTTGTTACAGATAACGACATAAGCGATGGTTATCACACGTTTAGAGAGTTGTACGACTATCGAATGGCTTACAACGCAATGTTTGTGAATGAAATTCACAAAAATGGAAAAAGTGAAAATTACAAACTTCACAAATCACTGAAACACAGCGATGGTGAACTATGTTTTGGCGGTGGTTGGTTTATTGTCTCGTTGGAACTTCCGACAGGACAAATATCAAATCACTACAAAATAGAATATTGGGATTTATTCAAAATTACTGAATATGAAAAAAGCATTTTAGAGTACGATGGACATACGCCCGAAATTGCAAAAAACAGAATGTTTAATTTCTTGAAACTGAATGATTAATTTATGAAAACAGAAAAACAATTACAGCTTGTAACATTCGAGCAAGCGAAAAAATTAAAAGATTTGGGGTTTGATTGGGAAACAGAAACAGTATTCTGCTCAATAGAGTGCGAACCGGAAGAGCTTGATTTGCTTTATTTCTATCTTGATAATTGGAATGGAGATTACCAAGAGCCTTGTCGCGACAACCCTTTGCAGCGCGCATTTTCCGCTCCAACTGTTGCCCTTGCGCTGAAATGGATTAGAGATGCGAAAGGGGTGTTATGTGAAATAACATATGGAATAGGACGCTACAATGATGTGGATTTATATGATAGTTATTTTGCAAGTTTTAGAATTAATATAAATGACGACGAAGACTTTTCGGTAGAACGATTAAAAAATGTTTTTGATTTCGACACCTACGAACTCGCCGAAAGCGCACTATTAGACGAAATATTAACGATTTTAGAACAAAATAAGAATTAGAACCATGGGAAATAAAAGTGATAGAATAGATGAAATGGAATTAGGCGTCAGGGTTGTACTTGAAAGAATATTAAACAATGTAAATTGCAATAACTGCTCGGAGGCGTCTATTGAAAAAAATAAAGTTTGTGTAGGTTGCGGGTTGTATTTAAAAAATATCGAATACAAGCCGAGCGATAGATATGTAAACATATTAGCAAGAGAAATAATAGCAAAAGTGCTAACTATATCAGATTTGATATATGAATACAATAAAAAATACACAAAAAAGACATGAACAGAGAAATTAAATTTAGAGGAAAAAACGGCAACGATTGGGTTTTCGGAAGCCTTGTTTATTCACACAAAGAAAATCAGTATTGCATTACTGAGCATAATGAAAATGAGTTAATCTTTGAAGTCGAAGCCGAAACTGTTGGTCAATTCATAGGGTTGTACGACAAAAACGGAAACGAGATTTACGAGGGCGATGTTTTTGAAAAAACCTCACACCCACGCATTTATTATCGTGCTGAAAAAGGCGAAGATTACGAAATACACAATGGTGTTTATCAGCGGTTTGTTGTTATATGGAATGAAAAAATTGCTTGTTTTGATTCTGAATTGATATACGTTAATCCTGCGGGAGTTCTTATTGGCAGCTGCTTAATTCCTCGCCACGAGATTGCGGTTGGAAATAGATGCGGTCTGGAATGCTATTTTAACGAACACAGAAAACAAGAAATTATCGGCAATATTCACGACAACCCCGAATTATTAATAAGTAAAAATTAGAATAATGGAACTACAAGAATTTTTAGAAAAGTATTTATCTGATTACGAGGTAAAGAGAGAAAAATATTTTTTGCCGTTCAGAAAAGGTGATATAATGTTATCAGAGGCAACGGGAAGGTTTTATAATGATTGTTTCCCCGAAGCTCTCCAAAACTTCACAAATAAAATCAGCAAGAAGCAGAGGGAAAATTGCGCGGACGTTGTTGCTGAATTTCTACCACAACAAAACAAACTTACAATCAAAGTGTCGAATGCCGAACA
>Ga0131853_10010508_pt1 | contig 16930 bp, 15 predicted proteins | sample TergutLab28metaG_FD_92764 | JGI IMG/M metagenome (GOLD analysis project Ga0131853, IMG submission 92764) | Labiotermes labralis P1 segment gut microbial communities from Petit-Saut dam, French Guiana - Lab288 P1 (version 2) (version 2) | ecosystem: Host-associated > Arthropoda: Insects >...
AACCCCTTTTTTTCCGCATCAATATTACTTAGGCCGGTGATAAAAATAACCGGGACCGACATCGTAATATCAGAGTTTTTCAATGCCGAGATAACTTCATACCCATCCATATCCGGCATAATAACATCAAGCAAAATCAAATCAGGTAAATTTTCTTTTGCCAATTCAATTGCATCTTTCCCGTTTTTTGCGGCGTAAACTTCATATTCCGGACTCAAAATATTCGTCAGGGCAATAATATTTGCCGTTTCATCGTCAATAATAAGCACGATATTTTTGTTTGTTTCATTCACTTTCAGCACCTTTTTCGTATATGCAAACTTTATTCCGCCCGAATTTCTTGGCCATATAAAGCGCATGGTCGGCTTCGTCAATAAATCCTTTAACTAAAATGTCATGAGCCGGCAGAATAACGTTTACGCCGATACTCACTGTTGTTCTTGTGATATGGCCGTTACTGCAAGGTATTTGCGTATCTTCAACATTTCTGCGGATTTCTTCGGCAACATTCATCGCCCCGGCCAAATCGGTGTCCGGCAGCAGGACAATAAATTCTTCGCCGCCCCAGCGGGCACAAAAATCGGCCGGGCGCTTTAATGTCCCTTCAATAATTTTTGCGACAGTTTGCAAGGCAACATCACCTTGTGTATGGCCGTATGAATCGTTGTATTTTTTGAAATGGTCAATATCAATCATCATCAGGCTAACCGGGGCCTGTTCCCTGCGGGCGCGGTTCCATTCAAGGCGCAGCCGGGAATCGAACCCCCGCCGGTTAAACAAACCGGTCAGTTCATCCATCAAACTAAGAGCTTTTACGATATTGAACTGACTTGAATACTGGATTTGGTTTTGCACCCTCAATTTGACAATTGTAGCGTTAAAAGGTTTTGTTATATAGTCGGAAGCCCCAAGAAGCAGCCCCTTTTCTTCATCTTTTTCACTGCCTAGGCCGGATATGAAAATAACCGGGATTGACCGTGTATCTTCTGAACTTTTCAAAAGGGAAATTACTTCATAGCCATCCATATCGGGCATTAAAATATCAAGCAGGATTACGTCAGGTAAACTTTCTTTTGCTATTTTGATTGCATCAGCACCGTTTTTAGCCGCATAGACTTCATATTCCGGACTCAAAATATTCGTCAAGGCAATAATATTAGCGGTTTCATCATCAATAATGAGCACACTGTTCATATCTGTTTTATTCATTGGTTTTTTCCCATCTTTTTTTTAATTTTTGCAGTTCCTCAAGCGCTTGCTTAAATTCAAATTCCTCGGCATGAAACTTAAGCTTTTCTGCCCCCGGTATAATTCTGATATCGTCTAACAGTTTCATACACTCCGGTTTGCTCTTAGCCAGCAAAGGTTCTAATTTCCCGATGATTTCCCTTATTTTTTCATCATCAATTTCATGATGATTTTTTGGATTCGCTTCTTCAGCAAGCTGATATTTTTCAAGGGTTAAATTTAGTTCAGCCGCCAAAATATCTGCTTTTTCCTTATTAAATTGATTTGTCCCGTCAGCTAACATTGCTTCGGTTTCCGCCGCAAGCTCTTGAAGCCGTTTTTCACCGATTTGGCCGGCGTTACTTTTCAGGGTATGGGCAATCCGGTGAGCCAGCTTAATATCACCGGCATCCAAAGCCTGCATAATTTTGGTGAATGTCGTCTGATTGTTCTTCACAAAATACGCCCGTAATTGTTTTAATGATTTGTCTTCTTCCGATAGCTGGTGGTTTTTGTCCACGGGACTGAAATTCTCGACCGGAAGATATTTGATTAAACATTTCCATAATTCCTGTGATGTGAAAGGCTTGCCAAGATAATCAAGCATTCCGCTGGCTTTGTACATTTCCAAATCGTTTGACATGATATTGGCAGTTAAAGCCAGGATCGGTGTCTCCACCCCAAGCCCGTTGATTTGGGAAGCGGCTTCCAAACCATCCATTACCGGCATATGGATATCCATGAAAATCAAATCAAAGGTTAAGGTAAAGCTAAACTTGCTCCCGGCCCCAAATTCACTTTCGACCACCAGCGTACCGCCCATCAGTTCAATAATATTTTTTGTAATCGGAAGCCCAAGCCCGGTGCCGCCGAACCGCCGGGTAACACTATCGTCGGCCTGCATAAAAGGTTCGAAGATAATATCAATCTGGTCAGGGCTCATGCCAATACCGCTGTCTTTTATTTCGAAATTTATCGTTGCCTGTTTATCGTTGTAATCCATAACTGAAGTAAGCAGTTTTACGTTTCCGGTATTGGTAAATTTCACGGCGTTTGTAAGCAGATTCATAAACACCTGGCGCAGCCTGACCGGGTCGCCAAGCAGCTTTTTACCGTTAAACGGTTCAACATAACAAAATAAGGCGATTCCCTTTTCCGCGGTTTTCGGCAAGACCGCCGACTGGCATTGAGTAATCACGTCATGCAAATCAAAGGGGATATGCTCAAGGATTATTTTGCCCGATTCAATCTTGGTGCTGTCCAGCAAATCATTGATAATATTAAGCAGCCATTTGGCATTGTCTGATATATTGGCAAGGTATTGCTTGGTTTTCGGCGGAATATCATCATCCTGCGCCAGTTCCGAAAATCCGATAATGCTATTCATCGGGGTTCTGATTTCATGACTGATATTGGCTAAAAAGATGGATTTGCTCCGGTTGGCCGCCTCCGCCGTATCCCGCGCCTGCCGTAAGTTCTCTTGAGCATTTTCCAGCTCGGCAAGATGTGATTTTGCTTTAGATATATCAACTAAGGCACCCGCAATACGGATTGCATTGCCGTCTTTGTCGCGGGTAGTTTCGCCGGATGCATGAAAATAAGAATACTCACCATTTTTCTTAAGTAATTGATATTCCACATCAAATGGTGTCTTGCCGGTAACGTCAAGCAAGTGGCCGGTAAATGCTTTATCAGTTTTCTCCCGGTCATCCGGGTGCATTATATCAAGCAAACTGGAAAGGACATTGGGGAAATCTTCTTCATTTTCATATCCAAGCATCTGTCTGACATCATCCGACCACATGAATACATTCTGAGGGTTAACCGGGTCGTTTTCATCGGTAATAACTTCCATATCCCACAAACCGATTTTGGCTGATTTGACCATCAGACTAAGTTTTGTAAGTTGAAGTTCAATCATATCCTGGGCTTTTTTCAATTGGCGTTCAACAATCCTGGAAATAAACATCGCAATTATAACGCATACAACCAGTACAACAAACGTAAGGAATGCGCCAATAATAATGAAAAATAATATTTTGTAATCATCTTCTGTCGTATCGTAACCAACAAACATCATTCCGACTATTTCGTTGTAGGCCCCGTATAATGGCACATATTTTGCAAGGACACTGTTACCGTAAAGCTGTACTATTCCGACATGAGATTCGCCCGTAAGGACTTTTTCGCTAATTGCTTCAGATGCTGTTGACCCGATTGCGTAAAACCCTTCATCATCAATCAGGGTCGTCGAAACACGTTCATCATGCAAAAAAATAGTTATTTCGCATCCGGTAATCTGCTTAAGTTTGTGGACAGAATCCTGCGAATCCAATCTAAACCCCAAAGATACAACGCCAATCATATTCATTTCGTCATCATATATCGGCGCCCCCGCATATGTCCCAAGGCGGATAGTGACACCCTTGGCAATATACGCTTCGCTTATTCCATACATTGCCTGCTTCACATGAGGAAGGTGGGCAAGGCTGTCATTGTATACATCGGGTTCATGGGTCCTGGTTAAGACAATACCGTCAAAGTCAAGAATCGTACAATAATCAACGTGAGCCATGACTCTTAAAGCATTTGATATATACATAATGCTTTCACGGTCATTGTTGGCAATGGCTCTTATCAGGTCAGGGTTTTTTGCCATTCCGAAGGCGGCAATCTGAGCTTTAATTTTGAGCTCTTCAATTTCATTTTCTACTACCAATGCAGCAACATCAATTTTATTATATTTCGCATTGCTTAAATCCCGGCTGAAAAGAATCATGGAAAAAACAAGAACTGTAATACAGCTCCCGATTGCCAGAACAACCATCGGAATTAATATTCTTCTTCTTATATTCACTGACACACACCTCAAAAAAATACGATAAATATCCATTTAATATAATGACAAATGAATTTATCGTATAAAAGAGGTTAAATATTTTTATTTTTTGGATAATTTCGGTCGCAAAACTAATGAAATAATTATTATTACTGCTTTTGCTCCGAGAAAATCCGCACAACATCAGCCACTCCCTGGGCATTCAGCTTTTTGTAAATACTGTTAATAATATTATTTACGGTGCTGATTGTCAGATTTTTCCTTCCGGCAATTTCCGACCGTGAAAACCCTTGATACAAATCATAGGCAATATCTTTTTCGCGGTGTGACAAATCATCTATTTTTTCTATTCCATTAACTTTTGTATGTTCGGATATCAATAACGATTGATACTTGCTGTAAGAAGATGACTTACGGCGGATATTTTCCAGCCAGGAAGCAGGGATACCGTAATCCGGTTCACGCAATGCCGTCATTGTAAGGGTCCGCATATCTTTGCCAAGTTCAACAAACGGCATAATAATATCATTCGGCGCCGATTCATTGTAGGCGGCAAATAATGCTTTCAACGCTTTATCCTTATTTTTCATTTGGAAATGGACACAAGCCTCCAGCGCCAGCATTTCAATCCGGCCAAGTAAGAATGATTCCCTTTGTTTCAATTCAGCGATATAAGCTAACAACGGGCGATAATTTTTCGTTAAATAATGATAGCGTGCCTTGATTTGATTGCCGTAATTTTCAATCGTCGAGGCGCGGGAATACGGAGAAAAACTGCCCCATAACCATTCAGGGACGGCATCCGGCTGACGGAGGGCACATTGAAACCAGCCATATGAAATATCCCATGATATGAAACACTGATAAAATTCTTTTATTCCAAGCAGTTTTTCCATTTCACCAAGTGCTGTTTCAGCCTTTTTTAGGTTGCCTTCGGCAAAAGCAATCCGTATCATATAAAATAAAGCCCGGTGCAAGGTCTGATATGACCCTCTTTTTCCCGCATTCTCTATCGCGCTGATAACGAAAGGGACGGCAGCCCCGGTATCACCCTGATAAAATAATAATTCACCTTGAATCAAATCGTCCTTGCCCATTGTCAAACCGTCATAATAAGGGGCGGTTAACTTTTCAAGCCGAATCATTGCATCGATATATTTTTGCAGCCCGCCTTTGCCGGCAGAGTGGGTCAAATTAAGCCACGGCCCAATCGGGACATCAGAAGACGGTATTGCTTTAATGCTTTCTTTGTCAAGGAAGCTGAACATCTTCGCAAAATAAGCATCAAAGTCATAATTCTCATCAGTTATATTGGCGGCCCGTGTAATACCTAAACTATAATAAAGGCCGAATAATGTATAGTTTCGCATTGGGTCGCCTTCAGGATAGGCAAGAAATTTCTTTTCATAAAGCTCTGCCAGCTCAAAATATGTTTGAAAATCTCCGGTACACGCTACCGCAGTCATATACATTGTCGCAAAAAACAATACGCGGTCAAAAGCTTCGGCGGGCGCGCGGTCAAATATCCCCTTAATATGTCTGGCCATATCATAAGGAAATACCGGGGGAAATGTATGAAGTACCGAAACGATTGCCTGATAATCCCCTATCTTTTCAAAATAACCAAGGGCATCCATCTTGAAATTATTTTGCATACACCAATCGGCCGCCGCTTTATAAGTCTTATATTTTTCTTCATCAGTAAGAATATCCTGTTTTTTGCGAAGAAAATCTAAGAATAAATGATGAATCTGATAAGTGCCCCCATAATTGTCGCAACGGATATAAGCGCTTTGATTTTTTAACCCGTAAAGCAAATCTTCATTACCTTCCGCCAAAATGTCAACCAGTTCCATTGAAAGATGATCAATTAATGAAAGGCGCACCAAATAGTGCTTAAGGGGGTCGGAAATCAGGTCCCATGCTTCGGCTTCCATCAGGCCGAAAATATTTTTCATCAGGGTATTTTTGACATAACCGAAATAGTTCGGGTTTCTTTTCAGCGACCGGGCAACAAGGTTTACCGCGAAAGCCCAACCCTTTGTATCTTTGAATATTTCCCGGATGGCCTCTTTGTCAAAAGACAAACCCTGCTTTTTCAAAAAATCTGTCAACTCACTTTCCATAAAGTTTAAATCAGTTTCATTTATATTTGAAATATAGCCTTTTATTTGAAGAGTATTGATATTGATTCTTGGTAAATCGCGGCAAATTAGGATTATTATGCTGTTTGCCGGGACACCGTTTATCATTTTTTCCATAAAAGCAAGCACAGACAGGTCGTTTAAAAGATGGAGGTCATCAAATACGAGGATACCCGGCTTATTCATCAAGGCATTTTTTCTAAGCTGCTGAAACCGGTCTATTTTCTCCTGCGTATCAGGAAAGCCGATTTCCCTGTATTTATCAACAAGGTGAGGGTCAAATTGCATTAATATATTGGTGTAATTTTCCCAAAACCGCGACGGTGAGTTATCAAGTTCGCTTAATTGTACCCAAAAGTAAGGGCGGTCTTGTTGCTGTAAAAAATCAGATACCGCGTGTGTTTTTCCGCAACCCGCCCCCGCGCAGACAGTTATAACCGGATTCCTCGCCGAATCTGACAGTAACTTACTAATCCGTAAGCGGTTCAAATGGTCATGATTTGTTTCGTTGTTTGAATTTATTGCTGTAGTATTCATTAATCTTTACCTCGGTATTGATTTTTTACTTCCGCGTGAAAAAAAGCGGTGATGCATTTCTCCGGGCACAAATTCACACAGCGGTAACATATAATACAGTTACCTTTTCCGGAAATTTTGCCGTTTTCGTTAGTTAAGTTTTTCATCGGGCATTTTTTTACGCACAAACCGCAGCCGGTGCAATTTTCGCGGACATAGATACTGTCTCTTGCCATTAATTCGAGAATCGGCATTATTGTACCCTGTAAAAGGCCCAAACCCCGGGAAATCGGATTGAATCCGCGTTTTAAGATGATTCCGGCTTTGATTTCGTCACAGGCATTTTCCATTTTGAGTTTTGCCCTTGCAAAATAGCGCCGGGTTTTCTTTTTGCTTGCTAAAGGGGTGATGAAGACATTTCCGACATTGTTCGGCATAATGAAGTGCTCGGCGTAGACAACGTTTAGATTTTTGCGATATTTAAGCGGATATATATAGGTAAACGCTCTTGCCCCGTCACCGGAAAATGCCATCTGATTGCAGAATAAAATGAGTTTCTTCCGGTAAATTAACCGTGCATATTTCCCGGTAAAGTCCCGCAATATCCGCGGGACCCGTGAACCGTAGGTCGGAAAACTGAACGCAATCGTATCATGATTGGTGATTAATTCTTTGAAATTTATTTCTTCTTCGATTGAATGGCAGGCCGCATTCATTTCGATAGCAAAAATTTCGGCAAGGTATTTTGAATTGCCGGTTCCGGAGAAGTATAAGATGAGTATTTTATCCATGAGATTAACCTCCTATATAAATAACTAAACGTTTAGTTAATTATATAGGAAGAGTTGATGGATTGCGAGGTTTTTTTGTGCAGAGGCGGTACTGTCTTTACAACAACAAACTCTCATAATGAAAGTTCGCTGAAGCCCGCTTTAGCAGAACAAACCCGACTAAAGCACAAATAACTCCGAGGGCAAATAGCAGCCAAACACTTAATATCTGAAGCCCGCTGGCTTGCATGACGATAAGCAAGACAATCGGAATCACCATAAAAACACTTCGTTGTTGGGATTCTTCTACTGATTTTGCCTTCGCTGAACCCCGCACAATTATCGTGATGGTAGTAAGGGCAAGGGCCGGTGAAACAAGTAGCAAAAGTATCAGCCAACTGATTTCGACTGGAATTAGTACGCCCAGGATAATAAAAACTTCCAGTTGAACAACCAAAAACATTGCCGCAACTGATATTAGTGAAACTAATTGGCTAATTAAGAAAGAAGCAATAATTTTTGCATCAAATATCTGGCGCAAACTTAAGGGGCAATATAGAAGGGTTTCGAGAGTCCGTTTTTCTTTTTCCCCAATAAACGAGCTTGCCGCCATAATTGATGCTGACATAACCGGAATCATCATAAAAAATAACGGTAATAATTCATTCAGCACAATTTTAATCAACATTTCGCGCAAATCCCCATCAAGCATATCTTCCAGATTGAAAGTCGCAATCAGACTCTGAAAATCATTCGAATCCAATGGGACTACCCCGGCAATGATTATGAATATGGAGGGGATAAAAACTGTCATTACTAACGGGACAATTAGCAATACTGAAAATAGGCGTTTATTTGTCGTAACGGCACGGATATCTTTTTTAATTAATGCTATTTGCTTGGAATTAATCATTTTTCGCCCCCTTCCCGGAACATTCTTCGGCATTTCGCTTATCCAGCAGGCCAAAGTAAATTTCTTCGAGTGACAAACGGCGGGCGGCAACATTGTAAATATTACCTTCCTCATTAACAATACGTTTAATAATCGCGGGAATTTCTGCTTCCGAATCCACTTTTATTTCATAATCCATTTCGCCGGTTTTGGTAAAAGCGATGTCTTTTGGACAGCGGTCTGATTTAATGCTTACTATTAAACCGGAAAAAATCAGGGCGCGGAGTTTGGCAAGGTCTCCTGCTGCTAATAAATCCCCATTAGCAATTAAACCGTATGAACTACATATTTCTTGAGCATAACGCAATTGATGGGTACACAAAAAGATGGTCGTACCCTCTTTTTCGGCAAGATTCTTTATCATATTGTTAACGCTTTGAACGCTTTCGGGGTCCAACCCGGAAGTCGGTTCGTCCAAAAATAAAATTTTCGGGCGGTGAATCATCGCCCGCGCCAGCGAAAGCCGCTGTCTCATTCCGGTCGAGTATGTATCTAGCTTGCGGTTTTCCGCATGAGTAAGTTCCAATTTTTCCAATAAATCAATACCACGGGTTTTGCTTTCGGCGGCACTAAGGCCAAATGCCGTACCATAAAAAATAAGGTTTTGTAATCCTGACATATCACCGTACATTTGTGCATGTTCGGTGACAACACCCGAAAACTGGCGGACTTCAACCGGATTCGCCGCCGGGTCAGTATCAAACACCCGGCATATCCCCTCGGTCGGGGTTAATATTCCGTTTAATAATTTTACGACTGTGGTTTTTCCCGCCCCGTTCGGCCCAAGAAAACCAAAAACTTCACCTTGCTCCAGGGTAAAGCTCGTATCAATCACAGCCTTTTTCCCGCTGGGATAAATTTTGGTAAGGTTTTCAGCGATAACTGCTTTCATAGTCGGTCTCCCATGCTCATATTTCATCACCGCCGCACTTTTCCATATAAACCAAAGTGCGGGTTTCAGATACTTTTTCTGTTTTAAATATTGTATAACCTAAACGCTCATAAAGTTTGATGTTCCGTACACTTTTGTGCCCTGTAAATAATTCATATCTTGTAGAGGGGCATTCGCGCTCAATAGCTGAAAGTAATTTTGTGCCTATACCTTTGCCTTGATTTTCAGGACACACTATTAGTTTGTTGATTTTTGTGGTTTCTCCGTTCGGAAATGCGCGGACAGCACCTATAATCTCCCCGCTTTCATTCACGGCTTTTAAGAATATGCCCTTTTCGTATTCCTGTTCCACTTCCGGCAAAGGCTGGGTAAGCGGCGGTAGGTTAACTTCATTATATATAACCGCTTCGCTTTGATATGCGGAATATTGAAGTTTGAGTATTTCTTGTAAATCAGAGCGATTGGCTTTTAAAATATTCATTTTCATATCATCAGCAACAAAATGTTTTTCAATAAAATCTACTCTCCATAACTTCTTTCGACAGTAAAGAAATGCTGTTTACAGCTATTAAAATTAATAAATGAATAGAAATTTAAGGCTAACTCATTCGGATCGTTTGCTTCCGCTATCTTTTTCGCATCTTCCATCGTTTCAAAGGTAAGAAAATCAAGCAATAAATCACCGTCAATAAGCTGCTTCCATGAAATGTAGCCTTTTTGCTTTGACATATATTCATCATTCAATTTTTCTGAAGCAACTAAAAAATCCGGGACTGATGCCCCTTTTTTAAGTTTGTAAGAAACATAATAAACTGCGTTTGGCATAATTCATTCCTTTCTACTGTTATTTAAGCCACAGTACCCATTTAACCACGTATTTATCAACATATCTGCACCGCTGCCAGCATAATTAATATTTATAAATCTTATCACAGATTTAAATTAAAATCAATAAACGCAGCAAGTAACAAAATTCGACATTCTTTAATATATTAGTAATAAGTAGAAATGAGGAGCTTTAATAATGGAGCAAAGTATTATCAATCAGTTATGCCGTTGTCTCTTTAGCAACGGGTGCAATCATAAATGTAACTGTGCTAACCGCTGCTGCCGTTGTTGCCGCCCGGGGCCGCAAGGACCGCAAGGTGAAAAAGGCAAGCAAGGGCCGCCGGGGCCGCAAGGTGAAAAGGGCAAGCAAGGGCCGCCGGGGCCGCCGGGTAAATGTGAGTGCAAAGACTGCTGCCATTGCCCTGTCGAAGGGGAATTGGTGGAAAATGGCGGTTTGGAATTATGGAGTGCGAGTAATAACCCGGCCGGGTGGATCCGCTTTCCGGTGAGTACAATTACCGGGGCATTCCGCATCAGCGCGGTTGAAAATGTGCTTTCAGGAGAGTTTTCAGCGGGAATCAAAAATGCAACAATGCAGCAGGATATCCGGATAAATCCCGACTGTTTTTATCATTTTTCTTTTTCTGCACGTAGTAATGACCGGACTTCGTCATTAACTGCCACTGTAACTTATTTAGATGATAATGGTAATGAGATTGGATTGGCGGCCGAGGTAGTAATCAGGCCGGGCGGGCTTCCAACAACTGCCAATGTTTTTAATTATTATTACCGGGTAACTTCTCAGGCACCTTTTAATGCCGCATTTGCCCGGATAAGTTTCAGGGCAGTAACATCGGGAATACCGGTTGAATATGTGTTTGTTGATGATGTTTCGTTTTATGGTTTGTAGGGTATAGCGGGGGGTGAAATATTCCAGCCTTCAAAGGAGATGGCCATTTTGTCAGGTATCTCCTTTGCCTGTTTACGGAACATAAATGTATCGTCCTTCGCTTTTGCGGCCTTTACACCTGAGTTTCACCTCGCCGGATGATTGGTGGCTTGCGCTGCATCCTGCTAATCCTGTTAATAATGAAATAAGCAATATCATCATAACGGCGGTACTAAAAAAGCGGGTGTGTTTTATAAATTTTGTAAAAATAGTTTTCATTTTTTTCTCCAGTAGAATTTATTCATTTAATAAGCAGCCCTATAATACTCATTACATTATCAATCGTCATTTTAGAAGTATAAATGATTTCTAAGGAAATCGCAAGGAATCTGCTTGATATATTAAATAATATGGCTGCGGGGGTTGACGAAATATGAAATCAAAAATTTCCTTCTTGACTATTTCTTAAGGCTATGTTACTATTAGCTATATAGAATAGTCAGGAGGTTTTTATTTGGATAAACTAATTCTCGGCCTACTAATGATGAGACGGCTAACAGTATATGAACTTCGCAGTATTATCAAGCAATACTTTCAATCAATGTGCAGCGATAGCCTTGGCAGTATCCGCGCTGCTATTAAAAAACTTTTGGATTCCGGAATGGTGACTTGTCACGAGTATGTAGAGCGGAGTGTTAATAAAAAGCAATATTCTATTACGGATGCGGGACGAAAGCAGTTCATGGACTGGGCATGTACCCCGGCGGATGTCGCACTGTCCAAAAATATGGAGCTGGGTAAATTTTTATTTATGGGTTTCGTTCCGGAAAAAAAGCGCCAACAGCTCCTAAATGAAATCATAACCGGAATGGAAAACACACTTTCCGCGTTTACTGATATGAAATCTTCAATTGATATTTCCGCAGGAAAAGCGCAGGCTGTTGCCAGCTTTGAAAAAGATAGCGAACTTTGTGAAGGGCTTTTATCGGTTACAAAAAATTCGGATGTAAACCAAGTTGCAGACGATATCGGGAAATTTCAAATGCTTTGTCTGCAATATGAAATTGATACATTAAGTTTTCAAATCGAATGGTTTAAAGGGCTTAGGGAGGGCCGTTAATATGGAAAGATTTAATTTAAAACAGAAAGTTATTGTTATCGGCGGGGGAATTGCCGGATTAAGCGCCGGTATCTTCGCGCAAAAATGCGGCTTCGACACCACAATCCTCGAAAGCCACAATATCGCAGGTGGTATCTGCACATCCTGGAAGCGGAAAGGTTATTTATTTGAGGGTGGAATGCACTGGCTGGCCGGTTCAAGCGAGAAGCAACCAATGAATAAGCTGTGGCGGTATGTTGGCGCAATTGATGATAGTGTAAAATTTAGCTATTTTGAGCCATTCGTTGAATATAGACATGAAGGGATACCTATTCGGATTTATCGTGATGTCGATACTACCGAACGTCATTTACTTGAGCTTTCACCGGCTGATGCAAAAGAAATTAAAATATTTTGCAATAATATCCGTTCATTCAAAAATCTTGTTGACCCGATTACTGATATAAAAGGGGTTAAAGTTGTAACGTCAGGCGGAATATACCGCAAAAACCGGATGTCGCTTTCAGCTCTTTTCTCAATGATGCCGGTCATGAAAGTGATGATTGGTTACTCCAAGGTTTCGGTAGGGCAATACGCAGACCGCTTTAAGCATGAGGGTATACGCGGGTTGTTCCGTGCATTGCCGGGTAATGAACAAGGGGTCGCAATGTTTATTATGACAATGGGTGCTTTATCGCGCAAAGACGGGGGTTTTCCCGAGGGCGGTTCACTTCCTTTTGCCGGGCGGATGGTAAAGACTTTCACCGCTTCGGGCGGCGAAATACTTTATAATACGCGGGCTGGCCGGGTTGTTATGAAAAATGGCAAAACCGTTGGGGTTAAAATTGAAGGCAGCGATACTTTCATATCCGCCGATGCCGTTATCATTACAAGTGATACAATGGCAAGCGGCCGCTTTTTCGACACACCGCCGAAAGCACCGTGGCTTGACCAAATGCGTAAGATAACAGAGCCAACGACAGTTACCTTTGTTTCGTTAGGGATAAATGCAGATTTGAAGCATTACCCTAAAGGAATGCTAATTACACTAAAAAATCCAATTAAGCTATCCACTTTTACCTATAATTCGCTGCTACTCTCAAGCTATGCCGCCGACCCGCATTATTCACCTGAAGGTAAGAGTGTAATCACCGTACAACTTCCCGGCGATAGCTATGATTATTGGGAAAAACTTAAAGATAACGGGCAGTATGCCGCCGAAAAGCAAAGAGTCGGTAATGATGTAATCGCCGCGATAACAAAGCATATCCCTGAAATGGAGGGTAAAGTTGAGGTCTGTGACGTTGCAACACCGCTTACTTATGAACGTTACTGCGGCAATTGGAAAGGTTCCTGGATGACCGCGATTACACCGAATACAAAGTTTAAACCGTACCCGGCGGCAATTAAAGGCCTTGGCGGCGTTTATTTCGCAGGGCAGCGTATGCTTCCGCCCGGGGGAATCCCGACAGCGATGATGACGGCAAGGACAGCGGTACAGCATCTTTGCCGTGATACGGGGGCGGTGTTTGTTTGTGAGGAGTAGAGTGCGGCTGCCGCCCGGGGGATTCCGGGCGGCACTATATATCAATAGTCAATAAAATAGAATTATCTTCCATTAATATTTCTTCTGCAACCCTCATATTACTTTCATTTAGCTTTTCCATAAATCTATTATATGTGTATGATTGCACATTTTGTTTATATTCTCTCTCAAAACATTCCAGTTCATTGAAAAAATTATCAATATCTTGCAAGCCGGACACCGTTACATTAAACGATTCCCCCATTGTTTGGCGAGAATAATCAAGCCGGACATCACCAATCTGACAAGTCAATTGACTATCGGATAAAACAGTAACAGAAAGCCCATGCTCTTTTAATGTTTTTTCTAAAAGTACCGCATCATTAAATATTGTTTCAATTGGCGGCAGAGTATTATTTTGGCTCTTTTCATAAAGCTCACGAAGATGTTTTAAATGACGAAGATGAGTTTCAGCCGCAACCGCAAGCACCGCTTTTGAGCCTACTACTGCTGCTGCACCAACTGCCGTCGATACCGCCACTGTACCCGCACTTGTTCCTAGTGCAATGGCCAGTGGCAAAAGAATAAGTGAAACTGACATAAATATTACCTCAAAAATCTATTATTCGCCCACCGCGGCTGCTGTTTATATTATTATCCAGGCAAACAGCTTGTGTGGAATATTCTATTAAATCATCTTTCGCTGTAGCGGCTACAGCCCGGACGTTTGCCCATTCACGCAACATTTTAATCTGTTCACTTTGCGTTACCGAAAGCGGAATCATGTTGGCAATAACTTCTTTAAGGTCACAAATTTTCAACGCGCGATTTTGGAAAAGCGCTTCATAAAGCGCTGATATTACAATTTGCTCAATTTCAGCTCCAATAAATCCTTCAGTTTTATCAGCAAGCATATCCAATAAAGCCGGGTCAATCTCGTCTCCTGCCAAAACTTCTCCCGCAACTTCAGAATGTGTCAGGCGTTTTTTCAAATGTACTTTGAAGATTTCTTTGCGCTCGTGCCGGGTTGGTAAATCCACAAAAAATATTTCATCAAATCGTCCCTTACGCAATAGCTCCGGCGGTAGATTAGAAATATTATTTGCAGTAGCAATAACGAATACCGGCGCCGTTTTATCCTGCATCCAAGTAAGGAAAGTTCCAAAAACACGTGAGCTTGTGCCACCGTCGCTTGTATTGCCATGGCCGCTAATCCCCTTTTCAATTTCATCCACCCATAAAATAGACGGTGCAACTGCCTCGGCTGTGCGAATAGCATTACGCATATTTTCTTCAGAACTACCTACAACACCGCTAAAAATCTTACCCATATCTAAATTTAAAAGCGGGAGCCATTCCTAACAATAGTCTGCCGCCTTCAATTATTACCGTCTCACTTAACCCTATCGTTGATGCTTTCAAATGGGCAGTACTATTACCTTCGCCATGACGAAATTCAGGACGGTCAGGGAAGGCTTTGTCCAACCCGATTAGAAGTCATGAACAACATCAGGTGTTATATGTTAGAGGTGACTTGTTTATCATGCACTTAAAAAAGCTGATAATACGCCATTTGTAGCTTATTTTTTTTTACGGAGAGGAGTGTCAAAATGAAAGAAAAAATCACCACTCTCTATTCCTTGACTACTTCGAATATTGTGTTATAATAGTGAATAATGGCATATTTACATAAATAAGGAGATTAAAAACTATGACAAAGCAATTATTTCTTGTAACAATTCTTGCAATTCTTTGTATTTTCCTTACGGCTTGTTCGAAGGATGAAAGAAAATTGCTCGGAGCATGGGAAGGTGAATGGTCTGAGAATATAGCAGTAGATGTTGATTTCCCAAGTGAAAATAATGAGGGAATCGTATCTGTTATGCCCTCTTATGTAGAAAAGGTATCTATTGAGTTTTTCAAAGATGGAACATTTACACATTCTTCACGCAGGATTTTTAATGAAAAAACTTGGGCTATAGGTGATGGGACAATCCGAATTGGTAATCATAGTCACGATTATATACTAAAGGGCAACACATTAACTATAATAGGGTTTTATGAATATAATGATGAATTAATATTGACGAAAAGAAAATAGCAAAAGTAAGAATATAAATAGAATAAGTAATTACAAAGCCCTCGCAAACCGCATATATAGCATATTGTGAGGGTTTTCACTAATAAGTTGTATGAAGATGCGAAATCATAAAAATTTGCTTGTTGCGCTTATCATCGAACAAGTGATATAATGAATCGCTACCGCCCCCGATACTGGTACGGAAAGGGGTGATGTCGTATCTCCACGTTTATCTCATTCGTATTTTCCGTTATTGCAGGGATTGTCAGCAATGCAATCAGCAAATGGCTGAGCGGAAAAAACAAAAAGGGGTAGCCAGCCTTGAGGTTTAAGCCTCCTTAACCAAAAAACGGAATAGAAAACCCCACAAGATTCGAGCTTGTGGGGTTTTCGTTTGCCGTATTCGTTTATTCTCATTCGGCTAATAGCCTATAGACATTATACTAAATTGTGTCTATAACGTCAAGTGTTATCAAAAATTTCGTTTTTATTCCATCTGCACAAAAATATTATAGCACGGAAAAGCCCGAAAGTAAGCATTTCCTAACTTTTTTGCTGAATGATGAAAAAGTCATTGACAAGTCGCAACAAAGGTCGGCGTTTTCGTTAATCGTTTATACTTTTGTACAAATCCTCAAGCTCATCTATATATAACCTCAATATCGGTTTTAACTCTACGCTTTCTCCGGTGTTTAATTGCTTAAACATTGAATTAAAGTTGCTTGCGAAATTCTTAATGATTCCATTTAGTTGTTTGATTTCCGGAAGAATAGAATCAGAGGTCATAGGGGCTGGATTGCGCGGCCCCCTTCTTTCGTATGTCCCTTCCTCTATTTGAGCAACGACTGCTTCGATTTTTTCTATTGGTGCGGAAGATAACGTTTCCAGTTTATTTTTATTAATAGTAACTTCACCAGAAAGTATTTTTCTTTTTGCCTCAGGCGATACTCCGCCGATTAAACTAAGGGTTTCAGCTAGTTTTGAGTCACGTCTTATTGTCTTATCCGATACATTATATTGTTCTGACAAACGGCTTGCGGTGGGGCCGGAGTGAAAAGGGTCATTTTGGAGCTGTTGACAAAGTCCAACTTTTCACCCAAACAACTTCCAAAGAGCTTCTTCAACATAAACGAAGGAGCTCTTTTTTAATTTATTGTGTAAAACAAGTG
>Ga0131853_10010509_pt1 | contig 16927 bp, 14 predicted proteins | sample TergutLab28metaG_FD_92764 | JGI IMG/M metagenome (GOLD analysis project Ga0131853, IMG submission 92764) | Labiotermes labralis P1 segment gut microbial communities from Petit-Saut dam, French Guiana - Lab288 P1 (version 2) (version 2) | ecosystem: Host-associated > Arthropoda: Insects >...
AGAAGCCCCCACTTTTCTCTGGCCATTATCTCCGTAACCGTTCAACTTTGGATATAGGTGTTTTGGGCTATATCGGTATACTTTAACATAAGGAACACCCTCCCGAAGTCTGGCACATTCCTCCTCGGACACCCTGTATACACACACACACACACACACATACATGTTGTGATTTTGTACTGCATGACCATGTACTTAGTTTTCTTATCATTTAGTTCTAAACCATTCTCATTACTAACAAATATTGAAGCTTCATTGTTTTCCTTTATAGTACACATGCTTGCACCCAATACATTACAATCATCATTATAAAATAGAAGCTTATGTGTACCAATTAATTTCAAGCCCCCCTGGTCTGCCTAAACACTCCTAATGGCACATTTTAAAGCAGAGTTAAAAAGCAATGGCAATACCACATCTCCGTGTTTCAAACCATTCTTACAGGAAACATATAGACATATCTTTGTCTACCTAGACTCTGCTATAGGTTTCCTTTAGACACTTTTATTAGTCTTACCATTTCATGGGTATACCAAACTCAATGAGAATATTATACAAGATCTTCCATCTAACTGAATCATAGGCTTCTTTGAATTCTATGCTCTTCCTCATTGTATTCCCCCCCCCCCTCAAGTATTTGACTAATCCAAAATATATTGATCAGTAATTGACCTGTTCATCAAAACCCAAACTGATGATCCCCAATAATTTCCTTTTAACAGGCAGCAGGTAAAATACACTTTTATATAAATACAGCTTGCCTGAACAAATTCATAGCAAAATACAGTCAAACCCTCATACAGCACCACCCTCACTTAGCACCCATGGTAGTCTGTAAACTGAAATTCCTTAATATGTGGTATTTCAATGTACTGCCACAAATTGGGATGAACAAGTAGTGGCCCTATACTGTACAATATTACTCATGTGAGAAAACAAGGATTACTTATGGTTGGATGGACTGAAAATTAACCATCTGAGAACAAAAACTATGCAAGTCTGCAACACAAAACTCAAACAGAAGGATCATCAGTTTATCTTTATGTTGCTAACACTATTCACAACATATACTACCGTAATTTTTACTTACTTTTATCACACTATTTCAATCCTGAGTTCTAGTATACAAGGTCTCTGTTATCAAATGCCAATCTGCTGCTCCATATGGAATTTGTGTGTTTAAACTGCCATACATTTGCAACAGTACAAACCAACGCTATTCTTCGCGCCTCAACATTTGGAGGGGCAGAGTAACCAGCCTCAAAACGGGATGTTAAGTCAGATACAACAGGAGCACATACCATATAACATAAAAACTACACTCATCATCATCGTCCGTCACGAGTTAGGCTGTGATAGACCTGTTTCGGCCTCCACAAATAATCCCTTCAAAAGTCGTCCTTTTGTTCTCTAATTCAGCATTATTTTTGGCATTCTGTTGTTCATTCTTGTTACATGTCGTAACCATATTTGATGTGTATCTTCTTAGCTTCTCGTCAGCCGGTTCTACTTTCAACTCTTCCAAAATTTCTTCATTCCCTTTATGATCTAAAATCTATTCCGATGGAAAGTTGTACGGGTTGGAGATGGACACCCAAGCTGGCTGTCATACTCATGCCTCTAAACGCCACCTACGCCAACTTAAGTAACCAAAGATTCGTGTCGCAGAGTGTACGACTACGCATACCACCACTCGGGGCCGTGCCAAGTCGTCAGTATGATAATGTGTGCTCTAGCGGCGGGGAAATAGAAGTGGGACGGTTTTTATCAGATTCTAACTATTGACACTCCAAGCATCGCGTGGTAATTGTCTTTATCTTGTCATGTCCGTGCACTAATATCGTATTTCACATAAAAGAACGACTAATGGTCACATTTATTATTAACACCACTTAATTAATACTGTCATTTCGACATGTTTCAGCCCTCAAAGGGACATCTTTCGGGAAGTGAACTACCGCGTAATATAGTACACGCTGCTCACTAAACTAAATTTTACATCCGGTAACTCACTGTGTTGACCCTGCTGTTTAAATGTGTCAGTCGTACTCCCTGAAGATGACCCTGGAAAGGCTGAAACATTTCGGAGTGACACAGTGGTAATAAAATGGTGTTAATAATAAATCTGTGCATTAGTCGGGTTTTTATGTCAGATATTTGTTTCTTGTTTGTTTATTAACCCTTTAAACACCGAGTTAAATCCCATCTGCTACTTTCTGGTATTATTAGCTCACCCTATTCTCCACGTTAGCAGGGTAAGGGTTAAGAAGTGCGTCGGGATAACTCGGTCGGTCTAGAGACTCGCCAGCCGGTGAAGGGATCGAATTTCCGGGGGGGATTCCGCACCCTTCCAGACCGGCGCTGGGGCCCACCCAGCCTCCCATTCCATGGGTACCGCGTCTTTTCCGAGGGTAGAGCAGCTGGGATGTGGCATTAACCACCAACCCCATCTAGCGTCGAGGCTGAAGAAGGAGTAGATACTTATATTCCGTCTCTGGGCCTTAATGGCCTGTTCTAGGGTGAAGTTTGTCTATTTTTGCCTAGCTTGTTTAATAGTGATATCAGTTGCTCAAAGTAAACACAAACCCCGATATACACGTAGACCCACCCTCATTTCACGCACGTAAAAGTCTGTGAACATAAATTCCCTATTGCACCCTAATTAGGTTTGTCTCCAATCTCGACACACCGCTACAAATTGCGGTGGTCATTGACGCTGTATCCAGGTTTGACTGTCTTTATACACGTGACAGGCTTAATAACAAGCGATTTACTGCGAAGCACGTGAAAGAAAGCGGTCATGGCCAATTTGAAACTACAATCCTGTCATTCTCCTTGGGAAATAGAGTGAAAGAGAGATGAATCAGTCAAAATAGTCCGTGTCATGACCGGGATTCGAACCGTGCACATTCCAAATGCAGGTCTGTAGCATGGTTGTCTGACAATAAAGTCATTCCCTTTTAAGTCCGTAAGGATGAAATAAACAGACGGGTCTAAAACGTTCTATTTCGTTGTATTCATTTAATGTCGCTGGAAGCCGGGATGGTATAGTCAACAAGGCGCGTCCACTGATTTCTCGGTTCCTGGTTCGAATCCCAGCTGGAACAAGATATATTTTATCTTCTCAAAACTTCCTGACTTGTTCCAGGGCCCAACTAACCTCTTATTTAATGGATACCGTTATTCTCTCCCGGGACTAAGACTGCTGGTGCGTGAGGATCACTCACCTCCATCTAGCGCCAAGGTTAAAAATGAGTGGCGCTACACCTCTACTCACCGTATGCCTTCATGGCTTGTAGAAGAACTTAACTTTCTTGATTTCTACCTCTTCCATGCCTTGTATTTGGAATGTAACACACAGTTTTACTGAAAAAAAAAAATTTGGATCGCTGTCGAACGTCGAGTGATTCATACCCCTCGGGCATACTGAAATAACCGATAGGTCATCTCTACTGTATATCATTACTGCACAAAGTCAATAAAATACATGATCGAGACCTACCATAATTTACGTGTATGCTGATAACATGGTTATCAGTGTGAAGAATGAAGACAATATGTAGCAAGCATTTAATATGCTGTGTGCCTGAGCCAAGGACAACAGTTTTGAAATAAACAATGAACAGATATACACACAGATCTCCAACACCATATTACTTGAGAATGATACATCAAAGATAGTAAATCTTCATGGATGAGTAGAAGTGCACTTAGACCTCAAGATAGTCCTTCAGAACCCACAGAAAAGAAAGAACTGTGGCAGTGCTCAGGGCTGTACAAAAAAGACATGATTGAGCCAATGTATATGGCAACAGCCATTAGCCTTTTCAGGATGAAGATTACACTGACTCACATAAACAGCATCCAGTCTGCAATTCACGTTAGAAATGAACTTGATGAACCTGCAAAATTTCAAAGCAATAATACTCTGAACTCAACTGCAGCAAGCATTCCCTAATTTAATCATGCATGTTACAGATCATATATACTGACTGTGCAACATCCAGCTACAGCAAAAACATAAAAGAAATGTTACTTTGCAACTGTATTAGAAACGATAAAAATATTCCTTATTCAGGTAAATAAACAGGTACACATTAATAAATATGGGACTGTTGGGATTTTAACCACAATATACTGATACTTGCTGCATTGCTAGCTTGGAAAAACCAGAAGACAGAGAAAACATAGTTTATATTTAACATTATTGATATATTTTGATGGTGTATATTGTTCTGGTATGTTCTACTGAAAGAACCTGAAACAATAAAAATCATGACAAGAGTACTGAGTACCAGTAAAAAAATATCTACTTCAATTTAGGAAATAAAATTTTCCCACCTATATGTTCACAATGGGGAGACTTCATTGATGTGATTCTATTTTAACACATATAATTATGACTTAACAATGAAAATGGAAGCACCAAGTTATGCATTACAATAGCTCATTAGGAATATGTGAACACAATTTTAGCAAAATTTTAACCTGCACTTGTATCTACACAAGGTTACAAGTTCATGCACACAAAGATGATCAACTAGTTACACAATTTTAATTTGGAATAAAAATATACAGGTGTTTCCAATTAACTGCATAATTCTATTATAGCTGTTGACTTTTATACAGACATGTCATATTTATAATGACCGTGAAGTAAGCTGTGCAATCCTGTTATCACATGCAACCACTACTATCAAGGGAACCTGTGTCACATTAATGACAATTTAATATCTGACTACAATTCTGATACACACATAACAGGATAAACATAATCACCAAAACCGATCAGAATATTGGTCACTAGTTTATTTTATGTACATATGAAATGTTGTCATTTATCTTTATACAATAGCATGTGCACAATATGCAAGTAAAATGAAACTTGGTTTTTGCTTCCTGTACAATCTGAGCTTTGGTTGATAATGATATACTATGTAGCCAGACAAGTATTACCACTGAGTATTTTAAAAGTCAGTATATTTCATTATAATGTTATGGTACTATCTGTATTAATACCAAAAAATGCTGTACCATTTATCTATAACCAGTGTGTACAAATTGGAATGGGGGGGGGGATTCAAATACTGCAGTATACTGTACAGTCATTATGTGCATTAAATGAAGCAAACTAAACTCAGATGACAACCAAGAGACTGAAAAATAATATTTAAATAATTCAGTATGCACATCTGCACACAACAAAGTAATTCTAAAAGGGAAATATTAATTTGACTGGTAACATTTGTGAAAAATGCCATCTCTAATGTTTTAGATTATAGTCTTCTTGGTTATGACACAGAAAGTCCTGACATTTTAAAGGAACAAGTTCCTTTGACCACAAGGAAAACAATGGTCTAAATATTCATCATCACGTACAGCACAAATCTCATACATTTATATAAGAGTTTATGTATATGAATTTTGTAATACTTGTCTAGTATAGTTTTTATTGGAAAAAATGCACACAAATAAGCAGTGACTTTAATTATCTCAGGCTATTTCCTGGCCAGCAGACAAAAAGCTTTATAATATGGCATACGGTAGTGCATTTTGAAAGCAACTGCATGTGTAAATGTGTCCACACACACCCATCCCTTTCACTTTAACACACAAATGATCAGTAAAGTGAGTCAGGCAAGCACATGGATCAGTACATTAGCATTCAAGCTGCCACAGTTTTTCCTTTGTGGATGTCTGCCTTACGGACAGTTTGTGTGGAACGAATCATGTTTGTAATATGAGGAATTTGTGCGTGCACGTGTGTATGTGCACGCACAGTGCGTGTACACACAGATACAATACATGCACAAATCTTTTTACAAAAGTGTGTATTAATATGACATATTTAACAATTCTAAAATAAATACAACTTAGGGCACTTGGAAATATAAGTTACAGAATATGACCCAACAGTGAAGTCCACTGTCTCATATTTATACTGCACACATCTTGTACAACTGCTTGGTTTGGTAACTTGCTTCACTTAACAAACCTCCCGTTGCAATTAACATAAAATGACATACCAATATTACATTACAGATCATGCACTTTTTTAAGTTACACTACTGATTTACAAAGCCAGTTTTTGTTTGTGCATAACTTCATGTCTCCTTTAACCCACTGACTACAATGAACTTTTTAGTACACTGTATTACTTGTCCAGAAAAACCATATAGTGTACTAACCAGAAAAACTATGTGGCAGTCAGTGGGTTAAAGTTGACATCTCCTTGTCAAAAAAATGACACACCATGTACAACTGTCACTGACTACATATATATTATTCAAAGAAAAAAGGTGATGTCACTAATGGTATCAGATGAAGCAATGCATTGTAGTACAAATCAGACAGGACTTCAAGGAGTCCAAGAGTTAACCAGCTGTCTTGATCAACACAACATTTTGATGAATGTTGTTTTGGACTTACCTTACATTTAAGCAGTAACATTCAGTAAAAAGCTTATCACTACCAACCAACATTTGAAACCAATATTAGACACTGGCTTCATTAATAATTTAAATCACATGTATATCAGTCTGGAATGACCAAGTGAAGTTAATCCAGATATCTACAAAAATATTCATTTACACGCAGATTAGAAAAAGATCCCATGATACATACCACTTAATGCAGTAATTTAAAAAAAAAAAAAGCTTTACATAACTATTTTTAACTGTTAACCTTGGAAAAGAGCACTGGACATGCATCATGCTATCCTATGAATAAATGCAGCCCAGGAGCAGATCCATTCATGGCAACATACCTTTCCAATAGGATTATCTAATAAATCCATGAAGTAGGGAAAACTGTATCAAATACCATTTCTGAAATGTTCAAAGGTAAGTCTCTTAAACCTTCAAACAAACCACAAACAATACAGTAAAACAGCTATTTATCTAACTATAACAAGGTTGCAAAGGCAAAGAGGGGGAGATCATGAATCACTCTCTTGCCACGTCCAAGTCCCTCAGTTATCACACGTTTGCAGCATGCATAGTGTTTCACATTTGTGAGTAGCACAGTATCAGGCATTAAGAAATAACAATCTTACATAATCTACACATGTTCTAGTTAACTGTTATCAGCAGTCTGGATCACAGCACATATATTCTTAACATGCTACAAAAATTACCAATATCAGGTGGATAATGATGAATTATTGATATGATCAATTAAATCAATACTGTGGAGAACACACAAGTCACAACATTTATGGGCAAGACAAATATTCATGAATACAACACACATGCCATTAAAACACGAATGCAGTGTAACGACTGGATTCTGGAAACTTGATCACACACAATCAACAAATGTAAAACACAAGAATTTATACTATGCATCGATTATGCTAAAAATTAAAAAGACTTTGAAATGAAAACAGTCACAGGTCATAAAGGGTGCCATGAATAACAGAAGGCTCTCTGCAGATCAATTTTAACTACATGCTTTATATTATCACTGAGATTGTGCCTTAGCAATAAACACATGCACAATGAAAAAAAAATCATCCTGTGAAGGAATAAGCACACAGCAGTTATGAGAGATGCACTGCCCTTCAAGAAGGCCCCTCTATGCCAAATTATTATCGAGAGAAGTTAAGGAAATGAACTCTGATTTGTATAAATATAAGTACTGTACAGTAATCCAGGCAGCATTCTAATTTGCATTTTGGAGAGACAAAGGAATACTTCTTGTAAACATAAATTTTGTTTTTATTTCTTGAGTGTGAGTGATGGTATCTGGTTCACTATCATAAGATTAGATACCTTAACTACTTTCAGAGTGCATCTAAAGAACTAATAATTACGTACAGGGATAAAAAATATGCCTACCCACTCTTTACAGATCACTAAATGGAGAAAATGACCATTTCATTTTCAGTTTTTGTCTAAATGTACTAGTCTATTTAATTATACCAGCGGCAGTTCAGAATATCCCATCTTGTTAACGGGGGCAACAGTATTTTTTCACTCCTGCTTATGCACACAAAAACAGTACAGCTACAAAAAGCAAGACTTATGAAATCCATAGCTTTTGGATCCTGTTTACATGGAGAAAATATGTATAAAAGTTACAGAGCAAAGAAACTTAAACTGTTATATAATAAACTGATCCAACAAAAACTTTTCATTGCAATAACATGGGTTCTGTTTATGCATGTGTGACAACTAGATCAATGGCTGAACCTAATTCTTGCCAGTCCAAACAGGGTATCATCAAAATTAGAATCCCAAAATGAACTATGCCATGGAGATCAGGTCTCAAAACAATGGATGCTGATTTTGGATTACACAAATATAATCCTGCACAACATGTCACAGATAGATACAAGTGCAGAGGGGTCTGCTGGCCAACATGAGAAATTCACTACAGATGTCAGGATAATGCTGCAATGTGATGGTGGGAGAGAGAGAGAGAGAGGGGGGGGGGTGGGGGGTGGGGACAACAAAGTAAAATTTATACAGTAAACACACAAACTACTGACTGCATTGTAAGGTACTAAATGAAATGAACTGTGAACTAGACTGTCAGGCTCAGAATCTGCCACAAAATAATTTCGAATCAGATCTGCATACACTGCTACACCACTACCACCACCACCAACACCCCCCCACCCCCACCCCTCAAGATCTGCTGATCTGCTTCATACACAAAAGTCAGTGTGCACTAAACTTATGGAAGATCAACAATATAACACTATGCACTAAATAATAATCACTGATGACTTTACAATACAAAAGTTATAACTGGTTTCATTTACTGATATCTATTTCATTTTTTGTTTATATCACTTGTCAAATATACTGCACTTGTCATTCTAATAAATAGTCAATTACACATTCAGCTCACTGTATATCATCATTAACTAGTAAATATTATGCAATAGCCATGCAATTTGTACTAGTTGTTGAGTGATGTGATTCATTAGCAGATGGAGAGTTCTAGTGCTCAAGCACTGCCCATCTTGTATTTTCATCCTGTAATCACCACATATTTGATGAAGAAAGCAGAGTTTATGAAGAAGCATTCAAAAGATTATGATTATTGTAAATTAAAGAAGTGAAATGTCTTCAATAACATAGTGGTTGGACAAACGATAAGTCAACCCAAAGAGCAATTACACATTGTACATGGCCCTGTTTATTTGACTGTGACACCACCCTAATTCATGACTTCAAAACTCTGGTAATCTCTGTGAACAGTTATTCAAATAACCTTTGCAAATAAATGTAATCAAGTAATCCCTCAGACCATCACCACCACCACCACCACCACCATTATTCTCATCCGCATTCATGTCACAATTCTGTCCTGTCTCAGACTCTATGGCTTCACACAGTTGGTGTTCTTGTTTCTGCAGGGTAAAACAGTAACAACAGGGTTGTGATAGTATCTAAGAACAAATGTCAGACACTGTTCCACCATCATAAACCATAAAACAAAGCATCACCATTGCAGCTTATGTTTAATGCCATATATGAAGTTGAACTAGATGTACTAGATACAATTTCATGACATACTGTGGGATCCCAATGTGATGCAGCCCATAAAATCCAAATCAATGCTATTATATGCAAGACTAAATTACTAAGGCACTTTTAAAAGCAACACGCCCATTAAACAAATCCTGTATCTACATTACAATCACTTTCCAGAGCACTGCCACTTCTTACTTTGTAAATGATTACCTCCAAAACAGTATTCAGAACGAAGAATATTTTGAAAAAGTTACTATTCCTAGCAGAAATTATACAACAGAAAAATGCACATTTTATCGAGTGTCAAGTGAATATATGCCAAATGTCCTTTATGTGCTTCATAGTGTAGTTGAAAAAACTGCACCAAAATTGGGTAAGATATGAATTACCCCTGTCTGTGTGTGTCTGTGCGCATGTTTCTGTATGCATGCTTCATAAAATGTTATGGGTTTTCTGAAATAATTTACACTCACACAAATATTGGCTCCACTTCAATGGAACACACGAATACTACAAGGTACGTCTACTACTTCATACTAATCAGTAAACAACTGATGTTAAAATACACATGGCACTTTCTAAATCTACAGAACACCTGGAAAACAGTGCACCATCCTATTCAGTCCAATGCTTCTGTGCCTTCCTGGTGACCAGCCGATGCCAATGTACCCCTGAATGAACACTACCTATAAATTCTGATACAAGCCCAAAACAGCTTATGTTAAATGCTACAGGTATATGTAACTGCTGCTGAAATGATTCATGCTCAACGTGTGTTTGATTTTGGCTTCACCCCTGAATGAATATGGCTGCAATAATGTTGGAAAATGAGTTAAGAATTGTTGATCAGTGAGAATGGATAATCATTACAGAACCCACACTGACGGCATGTCATGGTTTATACTGTCTCCTGTTTCTGAGAGCACATAAAGACAGTAATAAAAATGTTTAAGAACACAAAATAAAACCAGCATATACAATATGCTACACTATACAAAATGGCATAATGGTAAAACAAAAAAGTGGACATGTACAAATGCAACAAAATATACAATCTGAAAAGCAATTTAAAAAGAGACAGAAGTGAGATTTGAGGTTCTCACAGCAGTGTTAATGAAGTTTCAAGTTTTCTGTGTTAACTACTAATTAGTTAATGATATTTCTGAGAAGAAGAATAATGCCTCCTCTTCACGGTCAAGTGCTCCAAGGTGAACACTTCTTTGACTGCTTGACTCTGGAGATGGAGGCATTACACTCCTCCAAACATGACCAAATATTTATCAGTTGACAGCCTAACATCCCAGAAAACTTGAATCTTAAGAAATAAAGAACATTACCATGATACACCAACTCAAAACATACAGAACACATTATTACACAGCACACATACGGTAACAAGGACACAACAGAACAGTTAAGAATAATGCCACAGTGATACCTCAATGACACATGCGCGCACAGAAGTAAAGTATCGATATAAAGGACACTAATGAAAAATATGTAAATCAAAACAATGTATTATGTCCGATAACATTAACAGAAAAGTAATATTTTTCACCTGGATACAGTAATAATTAAGAATCCTTGCTACGCCAGAATCACAAGTGGGTATGACAACAGCAACGAAAACAGCAATACACTTTAAAGAAGAAGGCAAGTTCAGGCTGTTCAAAAGACATGGGATATTGGCACAGTACTGAAAAATAATAATTTTTACATAATTTTTACCATGACTCAGTACCAAAATGTCAAAAAGAATAAACTAACATAAAAAAAGTTATTTTAGAAAAAATTTAAGTAATTTTGTTTAATATGTTAAGAACTGTTTTTAAATCACTGATGCTATATGTGGCAACCACAAAAATAATAAAATTTCAGTAAAAATATAATCCAATTTATCACACAGGAGACCCATCAAACAGGGCATGGAGGTAATGGTATTTCCTGTTTTATGTACAATTTATATAGATGACGTTTAAAAAAATGCTAGAGAGGAGAACCAATGAAAATTACATATCAACAAGATCTTCAACATAGACAGTACTGTGCTGTTTGTAGATGAGCAAATGCAGTAAATAATTTACAGGTAAGTGCCTCACCTTGTATGTCACTCTTGGTTGAAAAAGCACAAAGTATGGCCTTTTAGCGCAAAGTTCCTATCGGGAAAGCTACAATTGTGAGGTTGAGAAGTAAATGTGTTCTATATATTCACTGAACATGGCCAAAAGTGGAATGTCATTTGCCAGCAGTCATGAACAATCAGAAGTTGACAAAGAAAAAAGATGTGCTGTACTTTACCACTGTAACCCCAACTTCTTTCAATGGCAGTCCTATTAGATTTGTCCATTGCAAGATAAGATGAAAGTTATACACATTTAAGAAAACAAATTTAAATTTGTACCAGGAAAAAATTAACAAATATGTATCGCATTACACTGCAGTCCTCCAGGGTTCCAAGCAAGGAACTTCGTATTATTAGACGCTGGCATAAACCACACTACATAAGACACAGTTCGGTAACAACTTAAGACAAAGGTCTAGATGAAATCTGAAAGCTCACACCTTTAAGAAACAAAGACAAAAAATGAGTATAGTCAATGGTATCATACAATAGGAATTTGACAGCCATACAAAATTATGGTGAAACCCCACCTAATATTCCCGAATTCAAGGTTTTCACGTATTTAATGTTCAATTCCTACAATCCCAAGTCAATAATTTCTGTGTTAATTTTCCTCCACTTACACTTTTCTTAAATTTAGTGTTCAAATCTGTTTAATTGTAAGAAGTCTGCAATGGTTGCACATACACATCACTTCACACCAATTACCTACACATGAAGGAAAACTGTAGAAATCTTAACATTAAAAGCTAGCAGTATCATATATACACACATACAACATCAGAACTTCTTACAACACAAAGACAAGCATTGACATGGCAATCTCAGTGAACCAAACACGATTAATAACGAAAAGGATATGGGCCATATGTTGGCCCATCAAATACTGTGCATATCTCTCTCTCTCTCACACACAAACACACACACACATATATATATACACACACACACACACAATGCAACATTAAAAAATAAACCACTTCTTCCTTCATGCCAAATTCCTTCATCATGGTCTTCTTAGTGTATAAACTACTACTTTGTAATAATTTTACAGTATACATACAAAATTAATTATATAATACTTGCATTGAATTGCAGTGCAATTTCACATTTGGATGTGTGGCATAATATCTGCAGAGTTTTCCTTTCTGTTGCATATGTGGGATACTTACAAGTTATCAACTTTTGAATGGAAATATCTTTGTAATTCTCAGAATGGAAATGTGATTCCAAAACACACCAAACCCAAACAAACATAAAGTACAATGAAAACCTCACACAAATTTTCTCTACGGTACAGTCAATCCAAACTCTTAACTGAGAAATTATTCACTTGGGGGTAACTGACACAATGTTAATTGACAATAAAAACTTAAACTGAGGAGCTCTAAAGGCTAGTTACACTGTAAATGCTTCGCTCAGTGACGCAACACACAAAACCTTGCATGGCTTGTCTGTAACTAAGGTACCAATCACCATCAACCTGTGAATTATGAAGCCACTTAATTGTATTACAAAGGCATCAAACATCTATCCTCATGAAGTCATCTAAATCTCTTTTGATATCCATGGACTACCTCTTCTCTGTAACTGACTAGTCTACTTACACACTGCTGGATACAGTCTCGGTCAATTTGATCTTGCAACATATGAACATGCCTATTGGTTACCACTTTCCTACTTGTTTGCAACAGACACCCTTACTGTTATGATTCTCTAAATGTTCGTGACAGTGGCTGATTCATTATAGTAATATTATATTGGACAATGTTCACTTTCATAGGTATGTCTCATACACACAACATTATGAAAGTTGGCTCCACTCTCATTTAATAGTAATTGGTAGTCATCATGCCAACAAATTTTTTTTTTTTTTTAAATTAACTGGTGGCAATATCTGGGATGAAACCTAGAGAGTGTCCAATGGTTTTTGTAGTAGTCCCACATTCAAATGGTATCACACTGAAACTGTAACAGCACAGCTGATCTTAAAAAATATTAGAACAATTTGTCAGTATGAGAACCTATCACCTGAAGAAATAAGTCGATCTACTTATTAAACTGCAGTACACAGATGATAAAATTGACAAATTTCAACATAATATGGTATGTTCTCTTACTGCAACCTGTACTGCAATCAGTGGTTTCCAATTATCCTCAAGTGAAACAAAAGCAAATCATAATCAATGTTGTAAACAGACAATATCACTTTCATTATGTCTACTTCCTGGTCACCATATTTTTATAAGCATCTTGTACTCTCAGGATGTTTTTATATAGCACTGAAAAAAGCACTTCCCTGTACATTAACTAAAAACAGCTCACATAATATCTGAAATGTTCAGTATTCATAATGACTGGCTTAAATACACAGTGTTCCCCTTCCATAATATAACAATATAATGTTATGTTATTTAAATAACACAGAAGATCACATTGTTGGTTTCAGCACTTATTTTACTAAAGCTACTGCTTCAATTAGAAATGAACAGTCCATGGTTAAGCAATTACTCTCCATAAAAATGTATGTCTTTTATTTCTGAATTTCAGTAAACTCTGTTCTTCAGCAACTGTTGATACAAATGTTAATGTCTTTTAACCAATTCAAATGTCATAAAATAAATGAATTTGGCATGGCAAATATAGAATTCTCCCCATTTCAGATAAAGGTCAGTTACGAACAGCCACACACGCACAAATAGAAACAGCTTCCAACAACTGTCTAATCTTTAGATACACAATTGGAAGAGGACACCACAAATGGCCCCTGCTGGCTTTGATATCAACAGGCTCAAATGAGAGAGATGTAATTTTATGCTAGATGATAAGTGTTCTAACTAGTGAGGAATATTCTATAGCTGGTTCATGACTTTACTGGTTTAGTTTTGACTAATGGACCACTTGTGACATAAGGTACTACGAGAATGCTATTTCAGGGTGGTGCAGCTGCTTGAAAAAACATAAGCTTGTAGAATAGCCTTAGCTTTGTTTTATGTGGAACAGCAGTTCAGTTACTCTATCACCTGGGCTCTAAATCTTTCCAGTTGCAGTTCTAATGATGCTCTCTCTTCTTGAACTTCAGCTAGCTCTTGGTTTAGTTCTTGGCAGATTCTGATGAGGAGCAAATTCTGTTCTTGCAGCCGCTGTAATGAGTTCTGTTCACTACACCTGTAAGGTGAAAAAATTTTTAATGTCAGTACCAGACTATGAAGGAAATTTAAATTTACTTTTAAATATACCTGCTCAACAATTCAAAACATTTCGTATTAGCTACAGTACCCATTTCCCAGTAACAGTTTCAGTATCCAGTACAACTGGAAACTCTCTCACGACTGTACATTTAGCAAAACTGTAACCTTCTGACCTAGCATACAACAGTACCATGTCAGTAAAAACAATGGAACCATGCTAACAAAACGAATACTGAATTAAAATGAATTTTTCTGGTATGCTAGAAAACCTCTCACACTGCCACCTGCAGATTAATTCATTTCCCATGTTCATATAAAATTTTCCAGAGCCGAAACATTCAGCGTGGTGTGTTTGTGCAATAACATGTATGTGTTATAAACAAGTGGCAGTAAGAGTCATATTCAGATCTGAAGGAAGAATGTCTGAGTTTTCATCAGAAAGTACACTTCTTTGTTAGGCTGGCTTTAGGGAGAAACAGGACACTTCTAAACTTAACCCTGACTTGTAATGGAAAACATGGCTAGATAATTTTGGGATATAGTTTCAGGCTGGGACTTTGAACTAAGTGGGTTAACCACTATTTGGTTCAGCAGTAGTTAATGCAAAACAAACATGAATCTTACATTTTAAGTTAGTTAAACACATGAGTCTTTCTACTTACCTTCCTTCTGAGTGATGTTTATGCTGCTGTGATTCTTCTGTGGGACTTTGCAGATCTCGCATTCCTACACCAACATCTGGAATACCAGTCCCTGATAAAACAAAATATACAAAGAATGGTATAATGAATGAAGTCACATATTTCCACTCATAAAATGTCTTTGTTTACACAAAATCAATGCATGTGAAATGACAAAATTATTGCACGTTGATATAACTTATGTTTTCTAAACACTACGCCATGACACAAGAATACAATGGTCTTCCAAAATTATATAAGAAATTAATATTATGCAGCTTGGACAAATTTTCTGTTTTAGGACTATGTTTACACCCAATTTTTATTTTCCTAAAACAGTTACCTCAAAAAAAGTTGCATATTATTCAAACAGCCATGACAATACAAAACTTGAAAATCCTACATAAAATTATGTTAATGTTGTTGTAATTTCATACATCCACACAACTATATGTTGGATTTATTTCAAGACACCAGTTCAAAAGGTATCAAAACTGCTGGTCTTAGCACACTTCTTATATCGTATTTCATGACAATTTATCATTTAATTTACTGATGCCTGTCAGCATTCCAAAGAAAAGCCACAGTGCACCAGTATTTGTAGATGCAACATTAACTCTCATTACAATGAACTTAATTAAATTTTCTGTCAATATGCAAGTGTCACATGGAATGGTACATGAATGACCACCATATTACTATGTAATACATGTATATTATGAAAAGAAATTTTAAAGTTCTGAAATCCTATGGTGAATCTCACTGTATGAGACCACAATGAGGTTATATGGTTGTCACCCTATTGTTACCTATTTAAGGAACTTAAAAACAACATGGCCATAATCACCCAAGACTCCTGCTGTGCACAGACACCCCCCAACTAACACACTGGTTATATTTCGGAAGGTCCAACAGGGCCAAGTCAAAACTGAGTACACACATAAACTATACAGGGTGTCCCAAGAGGAATGTGCCAGACTTCGGGAGGGTGTTCCTTATGTTAAAGTATACCGATATAACCCAAAACACCTATGTCCAAAGTTGAACGGTTATGGAGATAATGGCCAGAGAAGTAACTTTGACAGCTGTTACACACTTACTGATTACCAAATACATATTAAAACTGGCAGGAATATGTGGTTTCTGTATTGTTAATATCTGTACTTAACATCAAACTAACTTGTGAGTGACATAAAGCCATTAAATTGAACTAAAAAAAACACTCGCACTCATGTCATAGTTGTCCTTAGGGTTCCAAGCAATATACATGACTCATGAATGCCCAGTGGTGATTAACATGGCTGACTGCGCATTCCAGTATAAGCTTATTACACAACTACTAAAATAAGTACCTGCTTTACAGTAATTGTTCAAAGTGTCCTCCACCAGCTGCAATGCAGTTTTCGGCACGCATCAAGAGGGATTGAGTAGCGGAACCAATGTTGTTTG
>Ga0131853_10010510_pt1 | contig 16926 bp, 7 predicted proteins | sample TergutLab28metaG_FD_92764 | JGI IMG/M metagenome (GOLD analysis project Ga0131853, IMG submission 92764) | Labiotermes labralis P1 segment gut microbial communities from Petit-Saut dam, French Guiana - Lab288 P1 (version 2) (version 2) | ecosystem: Host-associated > Arthropoda: Insects >...
ACTCGGTGCACAAAACCATATGCTGCAACTCAACATCTAATGCTCCTGATGATGGGCGTATGTACCCGAAACATGTCGAGCTAAGAATACATCAATAAAATTAAATAGTTACATCAAGTTTGCATTTCACTTTATTTCACGAGGAAGATGCACGGTCAAACAACCCTCAGTGGGTGTTTATTGCAAGAATCACATGGAAGGCGCAAATGCATTGTTTTACTAGAATGTTGAGTCTTTAATGTTAAACATGGTGGTCGATATAGTTCCAGACAGGGTTTAAAAATTTTCACATCGAACACTTGGGGAATGTTCGAGAACGCACAGCCGAGGTATGTAAGTGTAAATAATAATTTAAAATTACTAGCTTCATAATTTGTGCTCTATATCAATCATTTGTATGGCCACAAAAATGGTGACAGTGTGATTGTGATTGAAAGGTAATTTGACTCTACATCGAAGAGATGAGATATGAACAAATTTTTTCACTATATATATATATATATATATATATATATATATATATTTGTGTGTGTGTGTGTGTGTGTGTGTGTGTGTGTGTACATGGTAAAGTGGATAACCTGGGAGCGGATGGGATGATAATGATGATGATGATGATGATGAATTGTTCAATGACGTAATCTACACAAGTAGACAGAATTATTGCAGATCATCGTTGTGGTTTTCGCGTTATAGATCAATTATTGATCAGATACTGTGCATTTGTGAAGTAAGAATAAGTAGCAATACAAGAGAATAGTATACTGTATACCTTAACCATTAGTAGAATATAATAAAGCCTGTGATGCAGGTAAGAGGGTAGTTCTGTACGATACTGTAATTGGCTTTGTTATACCCCTGAACCACTTTGATTTAATTAAAATGTGTTAAAATGACAATTATAATAAAAGTCCTAATATGCCAATATTTGCCTCATACACTTTTATTCATTTTACTTACTTTCAAACCCTAAGGCTTTTGTAAAATTACATAGTACATAGCATGTTTTCCGAAAATTCAAATTTCCAGTTATATATATATACATATTTTTCTTTCTGTGAAGTGAAAACACGTGTTATTGAAAACATAAGGATGCTATTATTACCGAAGACTGTAGCGTCAAATTACTGGGGGGAAAGCGGTCGTGAGCTAATCGAGTTCCTACTGCCGCATTTGCCTGGAGGTGCTGAAGATAACTTAGAGGAACCTCAGGCAATAAGACAGTGTGCAGGGACAGATTCAAAACGGGCACCTACCGAACACAAGCCTTATAGCTAAATGAATGTATATTTGGACAAATCTAAATTAACCTACAATTTCTGATTATGGTTGGTTGGATGAGTGCTTGTTTGATTTTTTGATTTAGAGCAAAAGTTTTCATAAAACCTGTTACGAATACTACTTGAATGTACTCAGGAAGGTCTATAAAGTGCCTGAATAAAATTTTGAAATTGCCAAAGAAGGCGCCCACTGGAAAAAGAGTGGAATTTTTTTGCACGTCGATTCAGCGAAAATGGAATGCTTTGCTGCTGCTGAACAACAGACCACACGTTTATAAACACTACTTCAAAGCTAAATGCTACTAGCTTTAGTTGAATGAGAAGAGCACTGTTACATTGCCTGTTTATATGTAATGCATAATACGGCAGTCATACTGAGCACTCATTTTACTGCTATCGTACTGTGAAGTATCACAGGAAAATTTGTTCTTTTCTGTAACTAATATGTAATGAAGTATTGTGAGACTGGGTATACGAATTCCGCTGGTAGAGCTAGATGTAATGGTAGTAGGAGTGGTGGTAATGGTTTTATAATGGTGGTAGTACAGGCGCACCTAGAATTTTTCTTTTGGTGTGGGTTGATCCTGAGGCCATATATAATTAATTTTTTTATTTTAAAATTATGTTACGAAAATCATGTCAAAATATCCTAGCCGACATTTAGTTAGGTTACAGAGAAAATTCAATCGAACTCAAAATTTAAAAAATCTACACATTCTTTTGTTTTTATTATATTTTTCAGTATTCCAGTGTACTAGCCACCAGCCGATTTCGGTGGCTGATTTAGGCTGAAGGGCAAAACAAGTGAAACTTTTGATATTATCTTTACAAAATCTGTGTTTTTTTAAATTTCGTTATGAGAGGGGGATGTAGGCCGGCATCCCCCCAACTTGGGTGTGCCAATGAGTGGTGGTGTTGGTGATGGTGGTCGTAGTAGCAGTAGGAGCAGCAGCAGCAGCAGCAGCAGCAGCAGTAGTAGTAGTAGTAGTAACAAAATATCTGTTGTAATTTCTTACATACTTATTTATTTACTATATCATCGGCACCACAAACCAATATTTTCACTTAAACTATTTAGATTTCCTTAAACCTAAATCCAAAAAACAGCAACATCCAACTTTAAAATAATCAAATTTAATGGAAACCAATCCAAAAATTACAACAAGAATTCACGGACATGCCCTAAGGAACAAGAATAAAGACCAGAATAAACAGACCCATGTTGACTATAAGAATATAAATAGAGAGTATTAGCAGCACTAAAAAAAGATAAAAGAATTAAAACAAACATCAAACAAGACCAAGAAACAAGATTACTTAACAAACCAATCTCCCCAAGAAGAGAAACTAACTGGTTTTCAGCTAATCAAGAAATTCTCCGCACTTTATGAAACCCGAAGGCTCATTACCCCCTTCACAAATGCCTGCCACCTGTCCCTCTCCTGAGCGGCCTCCAGTATGGAGAGTAGCTGCGAATATATTGAATAAGCAGTTGCGAGGTACTAACAATTCCTCACCGTAAAAAAAAACATATCTTGTTACGAAATGTTCACACAGAAATGTCTGTTGTAATACAAAAACAAAACTTTCGGTAGTTTCAAGATGTGGTAACTGCAAATAAGACACTTAATGCGTACTTGGTGTGGTAATTACAAAACAAAACGTTCGGTAGTTAGGTGCTGTGGTAATTTCAAAACAAAATTTAGTGTTTAATTGTTGCGTAATTACAAAACAAAGCCCTCGGCAGTTAGGTGGTGTGTTGTAATTTCGTAACAAAACTGTAGCCTACACAGACACAATAGGACTAACTTTGCCTATGCAAAGTGTGTAGGCGCAACATCATGAACTCAGCTCCCAGTAATTACATACCTTCTCCCAACACAGCTGTAGCTACGCCTCTCCGACTTACGACGGGGTTCCTTTCTGACTAACATGTCGTAACTGAACGTTGTCTTAAAAAGGAAATACCTTGTACATGTACATCGACTGACCACTAATGTACTAGTGAAATGTAAACACGGAACAGTCATCCAAATACAGGACTGTATACAGCGTCGTAGTGATCCGACAAGAGACAAACGAAACAGACACAAATCGAGTCACCCGCTTTCGCATTGCATCGACCAGCCGCAGAGCTTACCGGCAGCATCATGAGTATACAGTGTGTTGTTGTGGTATGTCATAAGGTGATGGTGCCGTCAGTGGGGGTGCGTCTGTACCTTCATGACATCTCCTTCTGCCGACGTCAGAACGTAATTCTCTTGCCTTTTCCCCTCTATTTCTAGATTATCTCGCCTCTAGCACTTTCCAGCAGTCATTAGTCTCATACGTAAGTGCCTAAGCTTTACGTTCATGTCGTTTTTCTCTCATCCTGCATGACTCATTATCTTTAGTAACAGGTACACGTCAAGATGGGCGCATCAAGTGGCAGTGACGTTAAAAAATAAAAGCAGTCCCATTACAGGCCCAAGGTGCCCAGAGGGTTCCAGGAAGTTAAGGTTCCCAGATTACGTGATATTGGCCCAGGATGGTGGTAAGGTTGTCAGCCTTACGCACCGGCCGTTTTTACCCTAATACTCCTGGTACTCATTTCTGTTAGAGGCTGAGTCGACCCCAGGGCCATCGTGCATTCGGAAGGATTACGTCAATAAAAATTCCAGTGACACCATCTGGAATCGAACCAGAGGCCTTCCGATTTATAGCGCAGCACCTTAACCACTGTGCTACCGCGGTCCCCCGTTAGTGGATGTTACCGGAAAATAATTTCATTGTCAGTAGCGTGAATATGAAGTAAGACAGTGATGTCAGAGCGTTCTAAAAATACAGGATGGTGCAAAAGGTACTTGATACTAGGGGCAACATGTTAAACATGAGGGTGAAGTGACTTTTGTGCCACTCTATATATAAAAATATGTCACTGAAAGGAACTTCACAAATGTTCCCGTTGAGATCGATAAGGGCAATATGACAGTACAACATTAGAGATACTGCCTACAAGATGCCACTTCTGCAGTTGAATAATACGTTGCGCTTCGTGTTAGTGTGACTTTAAAGAGGCGTAACATGATGATAGCAGTGAAGGGACTGGGTGTAACAAGAGTGTACTTGACATTACCGTATGCGCTCAACCAGGATGTTCTTGTACCGTCACTCGTAAGTAGAGCTTAACACTGTACAGCGCACTTAACATGCCCGAAGCCTACAGACTGCAGTCTCCATGCGGCAAATGTAACATTACTCAAAGCAAGCATGTTTTAGCACTGTTTTAAACAAGACTGAAATGCAAGCTTAAAGTTCATGTGTAACTGCCAACATAAAGAATTAATGCGGGAGAACTTGCCGCTAATATTAATGGTATAAGAAAAGAGAAAAATTTGTGCATTACAAGTGGTGGAACTTTGGCAATTCCCTTCTTCGAGTTTTCCGTTTTAATATGAACTCCATTTTCGGTCCAACATATATTCAGTCTATGCTTTTCGGCGTATGCTGTCGTATGTACAGTGTAAGATGTCGGCATACTTTTGTGAAAGCTAGGCCAATACATTTTTATAGGTGTAAATTTGATTTTTTTTTACGTTTTGCTGACTGTACATCTCAGTGTATTTATCTTAGCAATCAACCAAATTGATGCACAAAATTTGTTTCACAATAAGTTTTATTTCATGCCTCTACATGTTTCGAGCACATGTGCTCGAAACATGTAGAGGCATGAAATAAAACTTATTGTGAAACATATTTTGTGCATAAAGTTGGTTAAATACTGATATAAAAAAAATCTGCTATGTTTGTTGTGTTGTGTAATATATTGAGTCTAGGGAAAAATTAATTTAAAATAGAAGCTTTCATGGTATTGTCCTCCTGAAAAGGCACTGAATCTGTTGAAATATGCCCATTGCAGGGACAGTGTGATTAATGTCATCTAGCAGGATTCTACCTCTCGATCGTAGAAGCTGACCATATTAACACAGTCATTTTATAATATGGTACTACGTGTTGTATATGTGTATTTCTGCGTGGTTCATTTAACGACGCCCTAATTAGCTCAGATTATTTGCTATGGAAATGTAGGTCTTTGCTCAATAGTGGAATGCCATTACATGCTCATGCTGAGAATTGTAGCTAAGCGCTTTGAAAGGGCCAGCCGTACGTCTGCATTCGTCTGTTCAAATTATTGTAATCGTTCTGTCAGACATCATGGTATACGTACGATGGAAAGCGTCTGAGGATTAACCTCATATTTTCAAACATAATTGATATGAATTTTTTAATTTGTTGTATTCCCTGTTATCTATATGAATGAAATGTACATTTATGTGTGTTTATATTTATCATTCTATTTTATGTGTCAATGTGTCCGTTATCAATTTATCTCTCTCTACTTCTTTATTTTCAAAAATTGCTATATGTATTACGTACATCATAAAATATTTTGGTATCAGTATTATTAAAATATGTGGGCCCGGTAGCTCAGTCTGTATAGCGACTGACTACGGGCTGGACGGTCCGGGATCGAATCCCGGTGGGGACGAGATTTTCCGCCCGTCCAGACCGGCCCTGGGACCTAACCAGCCTCCTGTAAAATGGGTACCTGTTCTTTCCTGGGGGTGAAGTGCGGCCGGGGCGTGCTGCAGACCATTCACCCTCTTCTAGTGCCGCGGTCATGGAAGAGTAGAGCTATACCTCTACCCACCCTCTGGGCCACACCGGGCCTGTAACGGAATCACTTTACCTTGTTTTATTATTAAAGTGTCTTTTTTCTTTCTTGCTGACAGTAGTGTAAACTTGCGGTAAAGAGAATTTCTCTTCTATATTTTCGCCTTTTTACTAACATTTGTGCCTTCACATTCAGAAAGATTCTTTGTTAATAGCGTGAAATTATCCACTCCTAAATAACAGACGTCAAAACTAAGTTTCTGGTACTCATGCCTCTGAATTTGGTTGTGTTTCGCTGCATTGCATTATTCCATTCCGCGTCAAAGTTCGTCACGTCGAAATTGACAATCCTTTTGCCTCTTTTTGTAGGGACTGGAGGTGGTACTTCATCACGAGGCTATTAGTATTGAAAAATCCAAGCAAAACATGCTGGTATATTTTGAGGCAATTTTGAGGACTGCTGCACAATATTTAAATACTAATATAGGGATATAAATATGAATGTATAATATATGGTCCAACACAACTCAGTTGATGGTTTTTTTTATGTTTTGCTGACCGTGCATCTCAGTATAATCTTAGTAATTAACCAACTTAATGCACAAAATCTTGTTTTATAATAAGTTTATTATATACCTCTACATGTTTCGAGCATTATGTGCTCATCATCAGGTCAAAATTGTATTATATAGCATCTGGTATCGTCACACTCTGTAGGTGGGCGTCCGGTGCACCGGGCGGCCACCTACACAGTGTGACGATACCAGATGCTATATAATACAATTTTGACCTCCTGATGATGAGCACATAATGCTCGAAACATGTAGAGGTATATAATAAACTTATTATAAAACACGATTTTGTGCATTAAGTTGGTTAATTACTAAGATCAATTGATAGTTATTATTAAAAGATGTATTTTACATTATTATTTCCAGCTACATGTTTCGGCTTCTTCTTTCGGAACCATCTTCAGGCTGCACTCTATTTTCTTCAGAAAGCAATGTATTCAATTGTCAATACTATTATGGATTGCGAGATCTCGCTTAACATATTTAAAATATTGTAAAATTAAAATTAATATGGTGCAATGAATATAATAAATATTACAATTATAATATTTAAACTTAATAATATTTAGCTTTTGAGTTAAATGTGTAACATTTGTCGTATTCCTTTCGTTTATGTAAATTACAAAACTTCAATTATATATCCCTTATTCTTTTCCCATATCCTTTTGTTTTGGTGTGGCATATTGTGTGTTTCGCGTAATAATAATAATAATATTTATTTAACTGCAATTGGGTTTTCACCCGGTGGCAGTAAGTCTTCGTTGTTTACTTTCTAGTCATTAAAGATCCAGTCAGTATCCTTGCTTTGGCCTCTGGTAATGTAACAAACAGAACAGTGAACCATGCATATCACTTACTGAGATGTGACAACTTGTAGGCGTCCGCAGTGTTGATGACGTCAACATAAGAGTGAAGCTCGAACCGACGTGCTGTGGTGTTCTGGTTGTGATTTAGCATCGCGAACTTGAAAGCCGATTGGACTTCATCGGTCCCTTGCTCGAATATGGCACCTGAAATAATAGACAGATTGACGGTTAAGTGATATGTTGTGACATATATTGCCACAGTTCCAAACGTTTAAACGGCCAAGTGTAGTTGGCCACATAGTCCAGAATTAGTCCCATCCGGAAGTGTAAGGCGTTTGAATTTCCATCTAAGTCACTGCCAAAATTAGGATAAATGGAAGAAGCCACCACCTTTTCCTAAAAACGAAACATTTGCCAACAGTCCTTTCGGTTTTATTTTCGAGGTTACAACGTGCAATGCCTCAAGACATACACGAGCTTTGGCAAATCTTATGCGTATTGGACCGTACATCATCTTGATATTTGAATAAAGGTAGACCAACTTGATGACACTTGCTTTATTATGTCAATTTACTGCTCAACATGTTTCAGATGTTAATACATCCATCGTTAGGAGCTTGCGCATACTTGGTGCGTTATTGTGTAGGCTGTATTGTGCTGACTTGAGGTGTGTTGGTGTTATGCAGCGGTATTGGTTGTTGGTGATGAGGTATCCGAGCGTAGGCTGAACCTCTAGTGGTTCAGCCTACACTCGGATACCACACCAACACACCTCAAGTCAGCACAATACAGCCTACACAATAACGCATCAAGTAGTCGCAAGCTCCTAAGGATGGATGTATTAACATCTGAAACATGTTGAGCAGTAAATTGACATAATAAAGCAAGTGTCATCAAGTTGGTCTACCTTTATTCAAAGAGTTTTGGCAAGTTTGTCTGTACGAGTAACGACGCCTACTGACTGAAAAGGAGCCCAATCTCCACTCCTTTCATACATCTTTTAAATCGTGTACCTAATTAATATCAGGAGCTAACCGACTAAGTTACCTTAGCATAAATCATACCGGTAGCCAGTAAACGTACGTCTTTCGAAATGTGTGGCAACATTTGAGCACAGAATGTTTCTTTTGTGTTTCCCTGAACAAGGCAGCTGTCATGGGAGATCCCGGCTAGGGCATGATTTCTGTGTGATAATTTTGTCACCCTCCAGGGACACGATAAGATGTACAATTTGTTTGGAAACATTTGTGTTGTAACACACATAACGAAATGACAAGTGCTTACAAAAGTATGGTCAAAAAAACCTTAAAGTTTTTTAGCACTCGAGATATGGGCGTCAAAATAAAAGTAATTATGAAATCGATTATCAAGAACGGAACGTTGATGTAAAAACTGTAATAATTTAATTTTAAATGATTCAAGACCATGCACTGTTGACTCATTACGAGAAATACGACCCTCAAGTGCATAAACAGATGTGTGAATTTATTGTATTATAAACAGCGTAGCCCTCTACATGTTTCGGCCACCTATTGTGGCCATCTTCAGGGAGGTGTTCTTGGAAGAACGTATTACATATAACGTCAAAATAATTTAATTTGCATATATAAAATGTTAAGTTGTAAATAGAAGTTTAAAGTGTGTGCAGACACAACACCATTACAACCGTTTTGATGGTGTCACCATACACACAGCACAGCACAGCAACAAGAAACTCAGAACAAACAATTTCTATCAGTATTTTATATTTTAATTTAGATATTAAACTTTTATTTAAAACTTAACATTTTGTGTTTGTAAATTAAAATATTTTGACGTTGTGTGTAATGTATCCTTCAAAGAACAGCTCTCTGAAGATCCCACAACAGGTGGTCGAAACATGCAGCAGACAACGCTGTTTATAATAAATAAATTTGACATATCTGTACATACACTTGATGGTCGTATTGCTCAAAAATTTCTGCTCCATTTAGGCCTGAACGTGGTGCTCTTTTTATCGTTGCAATTAATTTGTCTGGTTGAATGAAGCCATATTGAGTACTGAGAATGTGAACGACATTCAGTAGCTAAATTAAGCACCTTGCTTTATGGATTTCTTGAAAAAATACACTTCTTCTGTTTGACTTTCATAGGACCGTGCATCGTAATATATTTCTATACTAAATCCAACAAGATGCACCAGTGTCTCGATTAATTTTATTTTTGAAAAACATTCTACATGTTTCGGACGGTCTTTCTGTCAATCATCAGGAGATCAAGACTGTACATACAGTAACAGGCATATGTCAAACAGAACTGCTGACTGCTTGCTAGCAAGCAGTCATTAGTTCTGTTGCCTGTTGCTGTATGTACAGTCTTGATCTCCTGATGATTGACGGAAAGACCGTCCGAAACATGTAGAATGTTTTTCAAAAATAAAATTAATCGAGACATTGGTGCTTCTTGTTGGATTTACAACAGAAATACTTCTGTATTTCGAAATTAGGTTTCATTCCGGAGGATCGTAAATTTCCTCCCTTTTTTTCCCTCCGGGATAACAACACGTTTCTGATGTAGAAAAACCTTTAAGTTCAGCCATCGATGTAGCTGTAATGTTCATATATCGTAACAAACTGAGAGTTTCAGTCGCTAGCACGCCTCTCAAGTGCGCAAACTACGTTCCTTGACTGATTCTAAGGGTGAAGACTTTTTAATTACGACGTGCCTGCTACAGTGAGTATTCCCTGAAGAGGCGGAAGGTGCCTGTTGTAATTATCTGAAGCTTGGTGTGTTGTTCGATTGTACGAAGGCTTAACGTCGTCCTGTAATTGAAATGTCTGGATCTTTAATTCGTCGCTTCAGTGACGCATTCGGCTTTTGAAAGCTCACAGCTCGGGCTTCGCAAGTCTTGTGCCATATTTTAGTCTAGTCTTTAGCACATTGTCACTGGCTATCCAGTGGACACTCATAGACCACATCCTACTTACTTATTTACTTCGTTTGTACCATTTAGTTAGTTAGTTGTATCTTAATTAAATTCTCCACACGAGCAATTGTAATATGAAGCATACTTCAAAATACTGACTTCAACGCAGCCGTTAGCTGAATAAGGTAATTTCCCCCAGTTAAATTATGCAATATAAAACAGAAAGTGTGTTGTTGTGGAAGTGCAAACTGCACGACATAAGAACATTCAATATGGGTGGTGCTCCGTAACAAATGTCTGCAGTTTGCTACACGTCCCGAAGGTCTAAATCTCATGCACTCTTCTAGGCGATGGAAGCCAACCGGCAGCTGCTGGATACTTGCATCTCCTGAATCAATACTTACCATCCCAGGCCTGTGCAATCTCCGTCTGGCCCGCACGTCGAGGGTGGTCCGACAGCTGTTCTCCTTCCTTCTCACTGTGAAATGCGTGGTTTAATTCGATTCAGAGTCACTTTCAGGGTGCAATGTTACTGCTGTTACTGTAGTGAATAGGCGCATAATTGTTTATAGGACTATATCCGCATAGGGAAATTCGCGACCTACAATACGATAAGGCAAGTGACGAATACATATGATAGAAATGGGACGATAATTACGGAAGTCTAATGTTAATATAAATTAACAGTTTATTTAAGCTGAGGTTATAAAAATTAGATCCCATTAGTGTTAATTCATACACGTTTAAGAACTACTAATGCTTTTATTGGGAGTTAAAAGAATTCTGCTTGAATTCGAGTCTCTTCTGTTAGGTGCCTGTAGTACTTGTGATTAATTAATGATTATTACGTATCTAACCAATCACCTAACTAACTGACCATAGCCCTTCTTGAGAAGCTTACAGTAATTTGGAAAATAAATTTCCAGCCTTTTCTGAAACCAGTAAATTTACCACCGTCTCCGCAAGATACCACTGATCAATTTATTGAGCCAGATGAATCCAACCTACAGCCTTATACCACATTTTTCAGCATTAATTTTAGCGATATCCTCCAGTCTGTTCGGAAACTTTAAATTTCTCTCTTCCCTTCAGGTTTTCCAACCAAAATTCTATACACATTTCTCGTATCTTTTATGTACGTTACGTGCCTACACAATTCATCGTATATTTGTTCATCCTAATGTTTTCGTGTGAAATGTAAAATTTTCAACCTCCTCTTCATATTCTTGACACTGCTGCTACTTCCCGGATAGGTATAAACATAAACGTTAGCACCCTGTTCAAAAGCACCGTCAAACGTAAAGTGAAATATCCAGTTTTACACCCATGCAAAACTGTAATAATTTGCGAGATTGCAGAATTCCGCCGCGGTGAGGTTTAGTTCTTCGCTCTTCCAGGGTGTTGGGCGGCGTAGAATGGTAGATGGTTGCCGATGTTTCCGATTGTCAAGCTTTTCCCTTGCAGATGGGACCTATATGTTTTTTTTCCCGACGTGTAGGAAACAATCCACGAAACTACGAGTCGCAACGTTGTAGAAAGGCAGACCTCAACTCGTAATAGGTGGTAGCTTCAAAATGTTCCAGGAATCACTTTATGTTTGAGAAATACAAAAGATCACAACTATTTAAGCTATATGTCCTTCAAACAATTCATTTTGTGAAAGCCTTTTCAGCTCTTACTTCACGTTCTTAATGATGTCTATTGCATCTCAAAAGCTCCGTCCTTTCAGTGCTGATTTCAATCAAGGATACGGGTAAAAATCAGCTGCAGCCAGGTCATGAGAGTATTTGGGATGCTCCAGTGTTGTCACATTGTTCTTTGCTAAGATGTCCTTGACCAAAACCGGCCGGTGTGCTGGAGCATTGTTGTGGAGGAGAAACAAATTGTTGGTTCTCAATTTTTCGGGGCTTTTCCTTCTGACTGCATCCATAAGACGAAGAAGGATGTTAATGTATATATTTTTATTCACAGTGGCAATTCCTGTGAATTATACCAGCGAATTCAGGGAAATGTTTAGAAGCTACTACGTGTTAGAGTTTTGGAAAGTTTTATTTTTACAAATCCGGATAGCATATCGGAACACAAAGGATTATCGCCTGCATGGTAGCAAGCATTCCCCAAACTAATATTTTCTTAACTCAAATATCACTCTGTCTTAGAATGTGAAGCCTGGTAGTCTGCTCAAGTATCCACTTATTTACATGCTAAATGTAATTACGGAGATGTTGTGTGGCAACCAAAGCTACAGACAGTGGTTAAACGTCTGTCGGCTGAAATTGGTTCTTTCGAAAAATAAAACTATACGACAGATAATGGGTGTCAAATAGAAGCCAGATATTACAGAAAGTAAGTTACAATGCCTGCACGCACACGTACAAAGAATTACAGCCCGAAGTAATAAAGCGACTGTATCCTCATAAATGAATATATGGTGACATTCATGAAGAATCTGCCATGAGAATGAGTAGGTAGGAATGCGTGGCTAGTGGACACGAACAGAACAGCAGGAATATGATTACGGGGACGCAGGGGTGAGTGCTTGCATGGCTGGATGAATGGAAATGTGTGTGTTTATATGTATGTTTTTATGTAACTATGTATGCATGACGTAAGTACTATGTATGTATGTGTGTACATATCCCGTCTTGTTGAATGTAAATGTTGTCTTTCGAAAACGAGATGCAATATTTAGTACCATATTATTTTACAAGTATAAAGACCTTTTTTTTTCTCAAAATCATGTTTTGTGTGTTTTTGTCTGAGAATGTATGGAACTTGTTTATTCATGTAACCTTTTAAAGTATTTAAAGCAGATGTACATCTGACAGTTGTTTCACAAAAACCAGTTATGTTCCGCAACACAATGTGCCGCGTAGTTTTTTTATTAGCTTTAACACAGCTATTAGTACTCGCGTCTTTATTCAGACCCTGACAGCAGTCACATTCTGAAGGCTGTCTGGATTACACAACTGTCAAGTACTAACACTCGCTATATTACGTAAAAAGAAAAGGAACAAACCAGAATTTATGCTGCAGTTCTGTGAAATACTATTTAAAAAGCCGAGCACTTGACAGCAGCGCACTCCGTGTATACGTCAGAGAAATTAAATTCTCTGTTCGACATGCTCTTCGTTCTCCATTGGGATTTCGTGACTTTCGTTTGCAGCTCGTATACACCATTCTGCTGCGCTGCCTGCTTGTTTTCATTCCGTACATTTTGTCGTGTGTGTAAGGGCGTTTCTTGAAAAAGGTTGCGGAAATTCTCTGCCCGTTGTATAAACATTCGCTTAGGATTACAGAGAAGAATCACTGGTAACCCAACCGGTATTCGAATCGCGTACTTCCACAATAGAAGTTCATACTATTGCGCAGACATCAAATTTATCTCCTTCGTACTTTGAAATACGAACTTTCTTCAAAGCGTACACTGAAAACCTTTTCTGAGACAATTTAATTCATGTCGCCTTTTCTAATTATCTACGAGTATTTTGGAAATTATTCTCCCAAGATTTATAATTCTCTTAGGTAAAGTAAACGTAAATTTTACCCCTTCGTTAACTAAGCACACGCTTTGAAAAGTATGGTAAATGGAGGTGTATGTCCATGCATTCTTAATGTTATCACTACTTCGTTGCAATTGGTCAGTGTAACATCTTCCTCTCCAGTGACGGTCATCCTTTATCCACTGAACAGGAGGTGCGGACCGTCCCATAGCTGGTTTGGGGACCATAGCGAGTAAAATGTCTGTCTTGCCGAAAGTCGAACCCCGCCTCGCACTTGGTCTCTCACTGCCTCCTCACTTCTACCTAACCGTGTATTCAGCATATTTGGAAAACACTGAAACATCATACGAAATGATGCCTTGCTGTTGGTGCTGTGTGGCTGTCATTAATGAGATGACGTTCCTAAAATGCAGAGTGTAAGTATTAGCTTTGGCAAACACAGCATACGCCGATCCCGGTGGCTGCGCACTCTAAGGCGTGTGTCTGCGGCTGCTAGTTTCTGGGATTGTGGGTTAGAATCCTGCTTGAGGTTTTGGCCTTTTGTCCCTTGTGAGTGTTGTGTGTTGTCAGGTAGAGGTCTGCGTCTGGTTGATCACTCGTCCAGAGGAGCACTATTGTGTGTGTGTGTGTGTGTGTGTGTGTAAAATAGTGTGATCATGAATCTCTAATAACGAGAAGGCCTTGGCTAACAAGGGCTGTTGCGACATGGTAAAAACAACCATAGCACATTCTAGTGATATTGATGGACCCGTTGTAATTAAATTATTTACTTCAATAATGTTAGTAACGGTTAATGTGCTAATGGTACCCACATACTGTGGTGGGAACTGAAAAATGTGCTGAATTTACGACTGGCTTGGCTATTAATCCAATAACATAACATCATTAATCAATTTGGCACAGCAAACGAGGAATTGTACAATTGCCAGGGCCTGAACTCAGAGTGATTATTTACACGTGTTTGTTTAATAGCCTGATTGATTTTTCAGCATCATTTTATCAAGCAGGAACTCATTAGGCATTTTCGTAATAAGGCTTGTGGTATATTCCTGAACTGTGTAAAAACGCTGTTTCGAACTTTGCCGTCGAATCTTCTATAGTGGCGTTTAATAGTCAGATCTTAGCCCGAATGACGGCAGTTCTGAGACCTTGTGTGATTTTATTCGGCTACTCCCGTTGCACAGAGTCGGCCATACATTAAAGTAGGTTACAAACGTCATACTTACACTCAATCTTCACAGAGCAAAATTCCATACATTGCCTCAGTTGTGGAAGGGGGATTCCGAGCAGCATTAATAGACTCTAAAGTTTAAGTTTTTGTTGTGTAGGTGCCGAAACTGACGCGTCTGTTACTTCATATTTTATCATTTAAGAATTTATCATTTCAGTACAGATTCCTTATCGACCTGGTTTTAGACCAGTGTTTCTCAAACTCTGTGAGACCGCGGCCCGGTAAATTCTTTTTTTCATAAGACGAGGGCCCGGTCCCAACAGATTCACTCGTAAATACCTTTCCAGTTTTTTTTTAAGTTCATACATTACACTAACATAAGTATTAATAATTAATTATGGCATAATCATAAAGAGTATTAGTACAATTATGTGTACGGTGTGGCATGTTGACAAATGTAAAATTACATTTAAATTAGTTATCAATTCCAGGAGAGTCTCTCGCGGCCCAATATAATTGATGCCACGGCCCGATACCGGGCCGCGGCCCGGCGGTAGAGAAACACTCCTTTAGACTACATCAGATGTGTTGGATATTGCAATATTTCACGTCCTTTACATGTTTGTAATCCTTCACTTCTTACACGTAATATCTTTCGTTTTTAGGCGCGTTCGCAAAACTGCGAAAAACGACTATTAGCTTCGTCATATCTCTCCGGCTGTCCGCATGGAACCACTCGGCTCCCACTGGACGGATTTTCATGAAATTTGATATTTGAGGATTTTTCTAAAATATGTTATGAAAATTCAAGTGCCATTACAATCGGACAAGAATAAAGGGTACTTTACATGAAGACCAATTTGCACTTCTGATCATATCTCGCTCATTTCTTCTTAGAATGAGAAATGTTTCAGAAAAAATTGTAGAGAAAATCGAAACACACATTTTGTATTCAATAACTTTTTTTTCGAAAATCGTACATTTTGTGAGATAATTTCGAAAACTTTTATAGAGAGGGGCAACCCACAGATGACAATAAGGCGCATGCATATTGCAAGGGTACAAAAACACACTCAGATTGTGTAATACTCATTCCTTTACCGCTGCAGCAATGGTTGCACGAACACGCCTCAATGTTACGTTATACGTTGCTACAGTGCCAGTCTTGTTCTCTATGTCCGAAGAAACGTTTACCTGCTTACCTCCTGCACTTCTTCAACTATCATCATCAATTCTAAACCTAAGGAAAATTAGCACCTGCACCACAAAGTCTCACTGTTAGGTGACACCGTGCCGTTATGTGCTTCTTAACGTTGAATATTAATACTAACCGACAAACAGAACCATTCACATCTATATACTACCCTTGACACTACGTTGGCACGTTGGCATACGAAGACTGCTAAGGCTTTTTCCACTACTCACTGTGTCATCTTTACCATATCTTATTTATTTTATTTTACATTACATTTTCAATTTAATCCGATACATTGGATTATAGCCAAGAAGATTATAATACAATTCGTAATGTTATTATTCCACTTTTCGTACTAATACGTAGTTATCACTGATCTATAAAAATAATAATAATAATAATAATAATAGTTTTACACCACAGTTTGTTAGGAGAGACCTGTCCCTTTTTAATGCTTTTTTATGAACCGCTGATGGCTGATATAGACAGCCGAAACATGTCGTAGTGAATTTTACATTCATTGTTCCGTGCATCATTGTAATTGTTTAAAAAATAACCAACACGATGTCACTTGTGGACTATCCTTTATTTTCATGGGTAGTCGTTATTCATTCTCTACATGTTTCGAGCTTTCGGGAAGCTCATCATCAGGAGATCATTTTTCCTGTACAGTCAGCCTCTGGTATAGTGTGTACTGTATTTAAAAATTTTAACAAACAGACGACTACCGTATTTTATACTACAACTTTTAACCACAGAAGGTACTTAGGTTTTAATAAATCTGTTATAACATTGTAATAGTCAAACTAGGTTGATTACCATATTTTATACAACTTTTAACCAC
>Ga0131853_10010513_pt1 | contig 16923 bp, 7 predicted proteins | sample TergutLab28metaG_FD_92764 | JGI IMG/M metagenome (GOLD analysis project Ga0131853, IMG submission 92764) | Labiotermes labralis P1 segment gut microbial communities from Petit-Saut dam, French Guiana - Lab288 P1 (version 2) (version 2) | ecosystem: Host-associated > Arthropoda: Insects >...
AAATATGTTTTTTTTTATTTGTTTTTTTTTTTTTTTCCCCCCCACTCAAGAGGAAGAAAAAAAAAAAAAAGAAATAAAAAAAACCATTTTTTTTTTTTTTTTTTTTTTGGGGGGGGGGGGGGGGGTGATTGGGTATTCATAACCTAGCCTTCTTTTTATCTAATTTCAGCACTTTATTCTGACCTGCCGATAGCACATTGCAGGATTCTCACGAGCATAGCAGAATAAGATGTTGACCATTGAATTTTGTATTGTCTCCTTCCTGAAAAAGTCTACTCCAGGGAAGGTCCTGACCACATCCTGCCTTATAAGGGACTGGAGCTCCTTGTCACAGAAGTACTGGTGCCACATACTCTGAAGTTAAAAAAAAAATCACATGTATTCCTTTCTACATTAAAAGTTATTTTGCACATATTCACAGGAACAAATAAGACTAATGAATAAAAGTTATACAGCATATCATACCTCCATTGCATATGTTTGTTATTTTCAAGCAAGAGTAAAATTTGTTGTACACAGATCAAAATTTACATTGTATGTGTATCAACACAAAGGTAGAGGGCAGAGACATAAAATGAATGAGATGCAGTGATGTAGTTGATAAGAATTAAAATTAGGAGCAGATTCCTCAAGAGTTCTAAATGCTGCAATTATCTTCATAGTTACAGGAGGGGGGAAAATGATCCCATTTTTACATAATTGTATTTACATGTGGCAATTTCAGTACATCATATACATTTTTTATTTTCACCAAATTTCATGACCACACATTTTCAAGCACTGATGTAGTAATTTTTTTACTGGAGGGGGGCAGAACCCTCATTTGGGATGATAGGAATTTTCATTGCTAGTGAATTTATTTTCATGCTCACTCAACTACATATTTTTTTCCCAGCTGTGATTATAAGACTACATAATTTCATGCATAATCCTGCCATAATTTTGAGTATCAGTACCATCCATCAGAGTAAAACAGAAGTGGCTTCTCAATACATCAAGTCACACAACCTAGCAAGCCTTACTTCAGGGTGCTGGGATAGAGGATTGTCTTCAGGCTGACTTCTATCCCATGGATCAAGAGACAGTTCTCTGAGGACTTGTGCATAATGCTGACGTTGTTGTTGCAGCTGGTTAAGCCACTGACTTGTGTCAGGAGAAAGAACCGCAAGAAGAGAACGCCAACACACACTGCGAAAGCGAGAAGCTCTGAGATTTCCTAAAATGGCACGACGACGCAGTTCACCAAGTTCTGGATCATCTCTCCTATATAGCTGTGTCCATTCTTCCCTAAAACACAACATTCATCAGTTTTCTTAAATGTAATTGAAGAAAAATTATATGGACTTAAGACTAGGATGGGAATTTAATACTTTACAAATCAATTCATTTTCAAGTTGTCAAGTGTCTTTTACTTTTGTTAACTTACTAAGTTTCCTGGGGAAGAGGACAGTGCAGTCTCTCATTCTATGAGTACCCAGGGCTCTTACGCCCTGATAAAATCGGTTGGAGAACGATGGTACAGAGCCACCTGAGAGTAATGCAGACGAACATCTTGAACTTCCCTCTACATCCCGTTATGCAAAGATAGGCTTTTCAAATCTAAATACAACCGACTAAAACTCTAATATCGATGCCTAAATTTGTAAATATGTATTCACATTATATTCTCTTCAATTCCTGACGTAAATGACCTGTCCAATAGCAGGATCCACAGCTGATGCTTACTCGTATTTCTGAACGGAGATGCTCTTCTCAGATGAATCACACGATGTTTCATCTGGTGTAGATACTGAGCTCTTCTCTGTGGTATCTTCCTCCTCATTCAAACTTCGCACTACGGGTTGACCTATACATTTAAAACCATTCACTTAATCGGACAAACTTCCTATATTAAAACCGCCTTACACACTACTTCGTTTTACCTGGTAAATTACATTCCAGTATTTCTTCTGCATCATTCATCATGTTCGCAGTCGGTGAAGCTCAAATTAACTCTGTCAAATGCATGTTTCTCATTTGGAAAACAGTGTCTGTTTCCAATCGTACGTTTTTAACATAAGTGTCACCACAACCACGTTTCAATCAGTTGATATTTGCATCCTTCGTCCATGCTCCGTACGACAAATAATCCCATAGCAATGTTGGTATTAAGAGGTGTCTATTGATGTTAGTATATGGGCGTCTTCCCTGTTAGTGGCCATACATGCTTTTGCAGCCCAGCTAAATAGTTTGTTCGGCTTCTTTATCTATGTATTTGATTTTGATGCGTCATATCGATATATAATGCCACGATTTGTCTATGTTGTAATAACACTACGTGTCACAGTTCGCGTGAAAGGTTTGGCAACCATGATAGTGGTCACCGAACCTCAGTAAGGTAATGGAATGTTGGTGGGATGGTGTCTTTTATAATCTGTGGCGTGTGAGATTCGGCGTGGAATGTGTTTGTAAAAATTATAACGTTTCTGTTTTTATCCTACCGTATTAGTGGGTCGAATATTTTCTAAACAAATCGCCTGTTTTATTTGTATTATTATTATGACTCTAAAATCCATAAGATACGAAAGTGGCAAGCTTGAAATACTTGACCAACTTTCTTTACCGGCCCACTCGCAATACATCGAGGTTAAAGGCGTGGAAGATGGGTGGCGGGCAATACATAAGATGCACGTGAGTGGAATGAATACTTTTCAGATAACTTATTTTATCTTTGACACATGTGTAAGACGTGTCATTGTTTTCATAATATCCCTTATGAACATACCCTTGCTGTGGTTCCTTGCTGTGGTTCGTTTTAAGTAATGTCCTTACGTAACGTATTGATACAGACTGCCAAACGTGTAGGGCAGCTCTCCACGTTTACGTGCTACAGAAGTTGCTGCAGTGTAAACCAAAGGCGCGTGGGTTAAGATTATGTATTGTTATAAATATATAAATGAGAATTATGGAAGGCTGTAGGTGGTTATTTGTATGACGTTTACACATACTGAAATTATGCTGGTACTATCAGATGGTTTTTTAGGCAGTTTTTGTTTCTGTTGGTTGAGAATGGTCACGTTAACATACCCATTTGGGGTCGATTGAAATTTTTAATATGAGCATAAATTTATAAACAGGAAGAAGCATATATGAAATATAATGTAGAATGATTCAGTAACGTTTTTGAGGCCATGTGACTCCTCCCTTAAGCCACCAAAGTAGGGAGAAGTAGCCACATTTTATTATACTTTAACTTTCTCTACGTACAGGTGCGTGGTGCTCCAGCTATTGCCATTGTTGGTTGTCTGAGCCTGGCTGTAGAAATACAGTCTGAAGTGTTCACAGATAAGAAGACTTTGCGACAGGAAGTAGAAGGAAAGCTGAACTATCTTGTTTCTGCTCGACCAACAGCAGTTAACATGAAGTTGGCTGCGGATGAACTAATTTCTTTGGTCAATGCACTGGATAAAGATGAAACAGTTTCAGCAGAACAAATGAAAGCAAAGTAATTGTTGATATAGGTCCAGTAGTAAGCATATCTTATTGACCTGTACTCTTTGGTATCACATTTGTAATATTAGATTTCTGAACACCCATTAACTTGACTGCGGAAGTCTCACTGTATGCATATAAATATTGCACAAATAAATTTGGATGAAATTTACATGTAAAATCTTATTAGATTTTGTTGATAAAATTTAATTGTGTTCCAGATTTCATAGTGTATACTAACACTTCACATGAAGGTTCTGTGTATTATTTAGTATACTCTTTATACAGTATGTTGTTTCCAAGATAATTATTACCAGAGTGTCAAGGCTTTTTATTCTGTTAGTGGGTGACAGCTGAGTAAGTACTGACTGTGTCCTCAGTTATGAGCTAATGCAAAATGAACTTCATAATCAGAACTACTTAACCTATACCAATGCTGCTGCGTGACATATGTGACTGACTCTCAGCTTGCTGTTGATGACACTGGTCACTGAAATTTTTATCTCCTTTGGCTGTAATGACATGTTTTTGCAAAGATTTATAGGATACAATAAGTAGCAGTTTCTAACATACAATGTCAATTGTTCAGGTTCCTGTGTGCAATTGAAACTATGTTGGAGAAGGACATAGCTGACAACCGTGCAATTGGTGATGCAGGTGCAAATGCAATCCTGAGTCACTGTTCAGGGGATAGCATGGTGCGTATCCTCACACATTGCAACACAGGTTCCTTGGCCACTGCTGGCTATGGCACAGCACTGGGAGTTATTCGATCTCTTCATTCCCTTGGGAGGCTAGGTAAATGTGTATAATTCATAAAGCATTACATTTACTTACTAACATTTTTTGGTGATTTGTGAATAACCTGTGTAACAGTTGAGAATAAAGTACTTTGCAGTTCTTATAAGTGTAGTGAACACAGTATCTTATTGTGTTTGTACAACGAATTCAATTTGACATAATGATTTCTAAGATTCTTCCCTTCCCCTTTCAGGTTACATTGTTCATGGTGTGACTGCTTCATTCCACATTCTTTCCAATTCATTATTCACCTTTATCTGATCATTCAACACCGTGATGATGTACTTACTGATAATATTATTAAGTAAACTACAAATGAACAAATCTTCATTCTTTTTACACTTCTGAATGATTCTTAAAAATTCATAAACTGTATATGTGATCTAAGGCTTTTGCCATGATGAAACTGAAGTTGTAACTCTTTTGGGATACGATGTGGCTTGATATTGTAGGAAAGGTACAATGTTTTGGGATGTCATTTTGATCCCATCCTCAGGCTTCATACAAAGAAAATCAGCCTTGTTTTTTCCAAACCTGAGGATGGGATCGAAAGAAAATCTGGAAACATCATATCATTCCTACAATATTACGCCTTGTCATAACCCAAAAATCTACAACTTCATGGTTTCTGTACCTTTTTTTTGGTGACTAGGTTGACTGATCTATTTATATTTTAGTTTTGCTGCAGTAGCCTTTTTTACTGCTTTGGTTATGTAGCCTCAGTTGCTGATATGACTGTGAGAATGATGACTTGAATAGGACATTAAAGGAAACATGTATATCCTTATTTAAGGTACTATTTGGTACTAATATTTGCATGGCTGTACTGAGGAGTTTCAAGTTTAGGACTGCTTGAATATTAGTGGAATTAATACCCACTTCATAACAGTGTTCCTTTGTACTGAGCTGTATTTGTAACGCAACATTTAACCATTATGGTGATAAGCAAATACTCTAAGTGCCTTCAGATTTAACTATGTTTAGTGTAGGTAGTTACCAGAAAATTGTTGTGGGGAGGGGGGTTGTTGTTTGTCATATTTGCAGGTTCATACATTCGTCTTACTTTTGGGTAATTACATTTTGTTAAGCCACCTAAGTGATCTTCTTCATCAGTTCCTTACTATTAATGTGTGTTCAGCAGATGATGCAGGGAGGTAAAACAAATTATGTCATTTTGTTGCAGAACATGTTTATTGTACTGAAACAAGACCATATAATCAGGGTGCAAGACTAACAGCTTATGAACTGGTACATGATAAAATCCCAGCTACTCTTGTGTGTGATAGCATGGTTTCAGCTCTGATGCGAGCACGCAACATAACAGCTGTTGTTGTTGGTGCAGACAGGGTGGCAACCAATGGGGACACAGCCAACAAAATTGGAACCTATCAGGTACTCTGTTAGTCTCATGATTCTTTAGATGGTTGTTGGTGAGACACACATCTTTCTATTTAGCTTGAAGATATGTTGTGGTAACCAGGTATTAAGATTGGCCTGCCACTTTCCACATCAGCAGCTGTACCGAAGCCGGAACTTTGCGTGCCTTTCCTCTGCAGTGAGCTGCAGTAATTGTGAGCTGGAGCAACAGAGTGAAAGTTACTGGCCCACTTGCACTATATGCTTTATAGATATATATATGTATATATACCAAATACTGTAGTTGAAATATATGACCCATAATTGTTCTCACAGTTCAAGTGAACCAGTTACCAACTTTTATAACATGAAGGTGAATTTTGTGTGTAAGATGTGAATTAACTGTGCTTCAGTAGCTGTTGTTTTTTGCAGTTTTATTGTTTCAGTGGAAATTCTTTTAACAAAAATTTAAACAACAAAACAGGTACTTCACCAATATAAAGTTGTGCTGATATCTTTGCAAGTAAGTGATTAAGTTATCATTAAGCTGAAAGCCCAATGCTACATGTGAGTAGAAATGACTGAGAAGGCTTTCCACATAATAGTTACAGTGGTAATTGTGACATGAAAATATTATTAATACTGTTTATTTGGAACATAAGTGGAATTTGAAATTTCAGTGCAGAAACTAAATGTGGTGTTGTTTTGTAGATTGCAGTGGTGGCAAAGTACCATGGAGTCTTATTTTATGTAGCTGCCCCATTCACTTCTATTGACTTCACAATCCCAAGTGGAGAACATATTGTAATAGAGGAAAGGCCAGAGCATGAGATGAGTCATGTTGCAGACCATAGGATTGCAGCACCAGGTTTGTTGGTTCTCCCATGTCCCTTCTCCACTTCCTCATGTTGACTTGTGAAGTGTCAAAATTGAAAACCCTGTCTTGAGTTTGGATTTTGTTTGATTTGGCTGTGGCTGTTGGAAAATTATTAAAAACAAATACAAATGACATGCTTTGTATAAAATGTTGAATTCCCACCGTGTGTGTGAGATGTGATTTAATATAGTTGGGTAGATAGGTATCAACATTCATACATATCTACCAAACTACGGTATTAAAAAGGTAAAAAAGCAATCCCATTACAGGCCTGGACAGGCCCTGCGGCTTCCAGGAGGTTGGGGCTCCCAGATATCAAGATAGTTGGCACATGAAGGTGGTAAGGTTGTCAGCCCTACGCACCGGCTGCCTTTACCCCTCCAGGAAATATTCCTCTTACTCATTTCTGTTAGAGGCTGAGTCAACCCCAGGGCCTCAATGCGGCCAGAAGGATTGTGTCAGTGAAAAATTCCAGTGAAAACTTCAGGAATCTAACCCACAACCTTTCAACTTGTAGCGCAGTACCTCAACCAACTGAGCCACCGCGTGCCCCATTATGTCAGAGAAGATATCATTTAATTATTAAGTGCTCTGCTTTTTTATTTGCAAACAAGCCATATTGTTGGTTTTTTTTTTTTTTGTGTATTTTTTTTGATAGGTTAGCTTAGGTATCTGCCTGAGTTGCTGTATATTATTGTCATATTCAGTCAAGTATCCAGTACTGACTGTGTTTGCATTACAAGTGTTGGCAGCTGGAGCTTGCCATCTTCAGACATAAGTACCTTTCATGTAAAATATAAGCAAAAAGTTTTGTTTTGTGTCGTGAAATTGGGACTGGTATGTTGATAAAATAATAAGTAATTGCTCATTGCAAAAGTATAATTAATACACTATTTTTATGGTTCCAGTAACTTTGTCTTACATTGGTAGCATTGCTTGTGCTTTATCTTTTAGCACCTGTGATTAAAACTGGCCATGAATTGACGTAACTTTAGCAGTGCTTAGTGATATAGGTGTTATCAGTTTGCTGCTGCTGCTTTAATAATGTGTAGAAATTAGAATTAACAATTTACAATTCTTATAAACTTGAAAATGTTACTACTTCTGTGTTTCGTATTTGCTTGTATATTCTGCCTTAATTACAAGAGAGCAGCAAGATACTCATTAATTTTCATAACTGTGCTCATTTCTAAACTAACTTTTAAGTCTCTTTCCAGGTTAAACTATCAGCACCATAAATCATGACATGACATAACATAAATATACAAAAATTTAAATCAGTCCTATCCCTTGTCTTTAAGACTCATATTATTATTGTGCTGTCTGTAATTAGGTCTTCCAAGTGATCTCTTTCCTTCTAGTTTTCTGACCAGTATTTAATATGCACCTTTCCTGTGAGTGCTTGTCTGGGTGCATGGTAGTTCTAAACTGTACATGGTCTGGAGTATATGTGTTTATAGGTATCAACTGCTGGAATCCTGCATTTGATGTGACTCCAGCAAGCCTGATCACAGGAATAATCACAGAGAGAGGTGTATTTAGTCCAAGCGAACTTGTCAAGCACGCGCAGAACAGCAGTGATTACGCATACTCCTAGCTTATTTTCTTCTACATCACCAGAGTCCTTGCCAGAAGTAGAAGAGGGTCGTTGCTCAAGGTTAATAAATATTCCAAGTTCAAATGATTATAATTAATAGTCAGCAGGTATGCGACCACAGTTTTCATTTTCCAGAGTCAATAATTATTTATGTATAAATAAGTATATTGTTTTGATATGATAATGTAAGGGGAAAAAATTATGAAGTAGTTACATTTAAAACCTAGGTTTTCCAGCTTTACATTTCTCCAGAAATAGTCTGAAATTCGGTTGTCCATGACATTGATAGATGAAATGTGTTTCATGAACATCATGTTTTCTCACTTTTATTGGAGCAGTTAATCATTGATCACACAGTTGTAATGGTAATTCAGTGTGCCGTGTGTTGTAACATTCAAAAACTGCATCTTTACGCTGAGTTCTAGTTGTGTGTTTCATATGATTCTCATGATCAAACAGTCGTTTACCTAAACAGAATTAACTGATTGGTACGTATAGTGGTGATGGACAGTGTTTTATGTAAGGTAGGGACAGAATTTTTGTATATAATTTGCATTAATATAAGTCTTCAAAAGGTTAAAGTGGATTAATATTGGTTTCAGTAATAAACTTGGGCACATGCATCTGCTGTGAAGTGATAGACTGACTACAGCATTGGCCTCAGGCTTAGTGTTGCTAACTTTGCTACATGTTAAATTCATAATGGAATTTTTATAAATACCTTTTTACTGTGGAAGGTTTTTCTGTTCTGCCTGCCTTTATTATGTTTAATTCCTTTATATTATGATGATGTGTATCAGTGATATTTATCGTGCGCAGTTTGCTGTTGTGTTCACTATGTGGATGAAATATGTAGTACATATCTGTTGCTCAAATATCTGATCCATTACGTTTGTAAAGATTCAGTTATTAATTTTGCAGTCTTCTTGTTTGTTTTAATTACCCAAAGCAAAATTCATATAAACTCTGAAGACATGTTCGTTTTCTCTCCTTTTGAAGGACAAGCTTTACAGGAGTGGTGAGTAAGTAATAAGTTATTTTGGCAGAATGTTTAGCTTTGCTCTAATGGAAAGTGTGCATTTATGCAGAGAGTGTATTAAAATTGTTCTGTCTGCCCATCCATGATTTTGTCCGTATGTGTATAACAACTTGAGAACCAATGAATGATTCTTCCTGAAAATTTTGTATTAGATAATTTTATGGAAACTTATTGAGGTGCTGCAATTTTAATTTAGATTCGACATTTCTCTTGACTGCGTCATATGAAGACCCACCTGTGTTCCCACATACACGAGCATTAGCATCCATTTTCTGTTCATAAGAACATTGGCATTCCTGCTGTGTACATGCTCAGTTCTTATTTCACTTGGGCACATGCATAATTCATGAAAATGAAATCAGACTATATATATATATATGGCATTTAAATTTTGCGTGCCAACAATGGAAATATGGTGCTCCATATGGTTTTTTTATTCGCTGCAGCCTAGCAACAGTGCTACAATCAAGTATAATAGGAACTGTGCATCTACTATACTACGATTGCTGGGATTTGTAGAGGATAAAACTTGCAGTAATAGTTACTGTGTACATTTTCTAACATGCTTCATGCAAGAAATGTGTTTATACATGAAATCTGGTGTATTCTTACTCCTTTTCATAATATGTTTATACTTTTCTGGTGACAAAGATTTATATATTCTTGGAATTACATGTTACATAAACACTTTTATAACCAAACTGAACTTAACTGTTTCTTCAATAGAACTGGATACTTTTGTTCTGTTCAAAAATAGTGAGCTCATAAATCATTCATTCACAACACTTATGAATGCACATTTGACACATAAAACTATAGTCGTATATTGCTCCTACATGTTTCGGCATATATTTATGTGTCAAATGTGCATCCGTTATTACAAGTGAATGATTTAGTTGATATGAATGGTGTACACAGTATCAAAATAATAGCTCTTCTCCATGCCTTGTCTGTTCATGCAAGATGGGCTAAACAGACATCTCATTTTCTCTAGATAACTGACAGAAATGAAGGTCTGATCCACTTTGCAATCCAGTTCACAGTGTATAAGTATTATATTCACTGTTCCTTGATTTCCTCATTAATTGCCAGTGGTTCTTCAGTGTAAAATGTATCCAGTCGGTCATATCTGTAGAGGGTCTGATGCGATTATAATTTAATTTCTCCTGCAACAGATGTATTTTTAAAGCAACTAAAACTGCATTAGAGTAGATGGTGTAAGTCTCTACAGGAGTAATATGCCTATGATTCAGAATGTGTGCAGTTTAAGTGTTGACTAGGAATTGCCTTTCCTGACATGTTTTGTGGTTTTCTGCATTTCTGTAAATGAATGTCAAGATAGTGCCTTAACACCGGTCATAACTCTTTCGTGTCAATTCATAGCTCGTAATTGTCCTGCCATACCATATTTGTGGTACATAACCTCACAATCATAAATTGAATTGTATGTTGGATATACCATCTTTTGTTTTGGTTCTAAATGTCCTCTAAACCATCAGCTTATTTGTCTGATCCATCATTCTTTCTGTTGCTGTGAGCTTTATTCAGTCTAGTATTGGTAGATGTGTTAAGGTTAAGCTGGTTGTGTTCTGCATAATTTTGCTTGAATAGTGGGTTTTAAATATTAATTGACTACCCAGTTTAGTCCAAAAATATCATTTCATTCAGGGATATTTTTTATTTTTTTTTAGTGCAAAGTTCAAGGGAAATGTGCTTGACATTATTACATCCCCCTGGCAACATGTTATCAGCCTGTCATTGTGCTAGACTAAACAGCATATCATTTGTACTCTTTCCCTTCTGCTGTGCTGCAGTTACTCTTTAATATGCATCATTTATTGTCACATGTGAAGGGATGAACATCATGGGTCACTCATTTACAAAAGTAAGCAATTTCTTTTTTACACTGAATATTCATTTTACAGAGATGTTTTGGAGATGTGTCTGTTTATTGTAGCTGTTCATTACAATGTGCATTGTTTTGTGGTTTGTTTTACATCAGTATCAAAAACTTACTATGGAATGCTAGTAGGGCAATGAATAGTAAATCAGACAGGAATTGATAGAGAGTGGTTGTGGCCTAATCGAGGTACTGTGATGACATTTACTAGCAGTACTGAGGAGAAACACAAAAATTGTAAGTCAAATTCCTTAATGATGTGGCCAAGATTCAAACCAGAGTCGTAAATACAAGTCAGGAGCTTAACCATTACAACAACCTATTGGGTATGTGTACTGTTAAGACATCCTAATAAGTACAAATTATCCCAAATTGTAACCTGTACAACATTATCTGTGTCTCCATACATGACAATCACATTGCTAAATGAGCGGGAGGGGTTAGCTTCTGTATCTCTGGTACACATTAGGTAGCATTTCAGTGTTCATGGTCAAAATCTGCAGATCTGCAGAGAAAACATTATGTGCATTGGTAGACACCATGCTTTCAGCCAACTTCTCACACTTGCCCTCTCCACCCAAAGATTTAGAACTGATTACAACAATGGTGGTTTTGTGTAGCGAGGTGGTTATGTTGTTTTTTCACAGTTTGACTCTGCTAAGTTGCCAGTTACAAATGATCATAGGTGGGAGAAATGTCTGATTGGGGTGGGGGGCCAGAGACGCTTGAAACATTATACTATGTGAAATAATTATTAATAAACATAAAAGCATTTGTATTGGTGTTTACTGGAATTATGTCAGTGTTTCTAGCTGAGTGGTTTTGAATGACATAGACTTCATTTAGGAGGGGAAGATGGCAGAATTAGTGAAGAAAGAGGTGCCCTTTGATTGCCTTGTTGTCTTTTTTCATAATTACGCACACACACACACCATGACATCCTCCATTTTTCAACCGCAGACAAGACCCTTTCCATCTTTTTGAGGAAGAGCTTACAATGACTGCACAAGATATTCAAATGTTATGCATCAATATTCTGTTGATGAAAGAAAACAGTAATGGTGTCTGATTACAGCCATACTCCTTGTCCTGTCCACCAGCATGTAATAAGACATTCCAGATTAATTGAACAGGTGTGCGCTTAGAATTTTTTAGTGTGCGGGTTCTGACCCTGGGGCTATATATAATTTATGTGTGATTTCAAAAATTGTTATAAAAATCATGTCATAAGTATAATTGTAACTTAACACTCTGCAACTGCATTTATATACATACAAATATAACTTTATATTCCATGACTCAACTAATTTAAATCACAAGGTCTAATATACTTTTTTTTTTAAATTTTGTTTAAAGACATTAGTTTTATAATCTTATTTTTCAGTATTCTAATGGTGTCGGCTGAAGGGTGAATCCACGTAAAAAGGTTGATATCTTGTCTACAAAATCTGTGTTTTTAAATTCAGATTTGAAGGGGGGGGGGTCTGTAGCCGGGCTGCCCCCCTCATGGATGTGCCCCATGTAATTACAACTTGATAGTAAGAATCAGTTCAAAGAACTGTGACAATTACAAAGTACATTCCATATGGCACAGCATGAAGGTAGCTACTCGGTGAGGATGGCAGAATGCGGCTTCCGGTGCGCCTAGGCAAGAGCGACCGTGAATGAGTGGACAGACCTACAACGCGTTGCGCGAGGAATGGTACCTCATTCTTCGGCGAGTAAGCGAACCCACGGACGATAAGCAGCATTTGAGCTCACGTGGTCTTGGCACGTAACTTAAAACACCTGACTAGAACTCACATGCGATTGTGGCTGCATAAAAGTAATGGCCCCATATATTCTGGACATTCGAAGAAACTGCTATGCGAAGCCTCAAAATGAGACCATTAGCGTAACGACTAATTTCCACGTTGCAGTATACATACAAGAGCATGTGCATTTTTAGAATATCTTTGAACGAGCTGTATTGAGAAATCTCATCTTCATTGAACTGCTGGGTTCAGACTCGTGGCGTGAACGTGAACGTGGCGTACTGAATCTAGCTAGCTGATTGGTTTGAAGTTTGGCCGACAGGCGGTGCGCGTTTCGTATCCGTGCTAGTAGCCTAAGTCGTTAATGGTGGATCCGTGTAGTACCAAATTGGAAGTTGAGCCGGCAGCCTGTGGCTTAAAATATTAGCGGTCTGCCGACTGAAGATTACACATTTGTATTTGTGATTGAGATAAATACACGTACAGAAGGAAAAATGGACGCCACCATAGAAGAAACTTTTGTGGGAGAAATTCGACGGAAATCTACTCGAAGGACTTACAAAATTGAGGAGGTAGGCGGAATTCATTTCTGCTTGTTAATTGTACAATTCATATAAATAATTCCATGTTTATTCCACGGGTATTCGTAATAATGGGCAATGCCAATGAGACCGGTGGGGGTCGGAAAAAGTAACTGGCGACCGGTGGTCTGGAAGGGGGCTGGAGGCCCGACTGTGTTGCGTATGTTTTAGTCTTTCTCGGTAGTTTCATTATTTGTGAATTATAAAAACAAACCCTTTCAGACTTAGCCCAACTCACTCCAACTGTCAGTCTTTCCGCTTTAGTGTAAAGATTTTCAGCCAGTTCGTCTTTGCCGGGGGACCCGAAAATTTTGTTTCGCCGGGGCCTGGACCCGCTCACGGCGGCCCTGGTCGTGGGTAATGTTTTATTCAATACAGCAGCGGTATCTTAATACGTCATCATAGGCGAGACAACTTAGTGTTCGATGCATCGCAGTTTACTTGCATTCTTTCTCTTCGGTGAATTAGGTGTGCATAACAAAATAATATTTAGTACGAATTACACTTTGTGTGGACTATGAGTTTCATTAAGTACACGAAATCTGTCCAGTATGTCGCCGGCATTTGGCTGAAATACTGGCAATCATGCATGATGATTAGTACCGGTATACGCAGTTTTGAGTACAGTTTGTTATTAATTTTGAAAACTACTGCGAATCATAATGATTCAATTTGACGTCGGTATTCTGCAAGCAACATATTCACAATCCATTAAAGATTACACTGTAGTGTTGCTATACAAATGTAAGAGTTTATTCCCTTAATTTCAATAGTCAGACTCTTGAAACTTTCCTGTCAAATAGGCGAGGAATCGATTGAGATATATATCTTTGTGAAACGTGTCATTTTACTCTTGTGTACACCCCTTGGGTTTGTATTTGTAGTATAAGTCTAAGTAAGGAAACACTTTAATTTGTGAAGTTTTACTTTGAATATTCAGTGTCTTTACGCTGAAATAGTGAGGGGTACATTTGTGAGTTAATGACATCCTGAATTAGTATAAATATGCCTGTGGTTTGTCATGTGTGTATATATACACACACACACATATATATAATGTGTGTGTATATATATATATAATGACATATTACTGCTTCTTGTCTAGGGAGATAGAACACGACACTAAGTTTACTTCCTGCATGTGACAACATTTGGTTCCTTTCAGTTTGAATGCCTGAAAACGTAATCGAAGTTAAGGTCTTGTGCCGAGACCAATAGAGTTAGAGACGTTAGTCTACGTATTTCAGAGATCTAGTCTACTGAAGTCTGAGTTGTTGATTTTCGTTCACGTCATACCTGACGCCCGTTCTACGGCAGGAAACTCCACTTGCTTACAGGGTTGGTCAGTTTTAAGTCAGTACATGTCAGCCTATGTGTTGCTTTAAACTTTGTTATTATAGCAGGTTTGATTTTTGGAAAAGGACGTCGGTCACTAATACACACAATAGCATTAAAGAGAGATGGTGTGTTTATGGATAATACGACACCGACACATTCAGTTGTCGGTCGGTTCCATTATACGGTTATCTCAGTATAAGAAACAAGCTTTCAATTAATGTTAGGGAGAGACATCCCATTGTGATGCGTATTGATGACTTCATAAAAAAAATGAAACATGTACTAAGTTTTGGACAATAAAAGATACCGTGTGAAAATATAATTTTGACTGACGATCAATCCGCTTTTAAATCATGCTAATATAACGGCACGTATGTATGAAGTCAGTTAAAAAAGGGAACTACTGCGCCGCATGAAACAGCGTGACTGTCGATTTTCTCTCCAAATATCCTACGTATCTGTTGTTTAATTAAATCTTCTAAAAATACAGTATGTCGACCTGAAGTTAGGCCTCTGCTGCTTTGCTACACATTCTTTCCTTTGCACAAATCATACTGTCATCCGTAGCTCTTAATCTGAACAACCGGAAACGAAGTTACATTAAGAATAAACAGAAGCAAAAAATATACAAGTTTCGCTACGAAGACGGTCGATAGTATAGTGGCTTAGTTTCTGGCAGGTGCGTTAATCCTCCAAAGCTCGGTGGTCATTATATGTATTGGCAGGTTTAATAATGAAGAACTCTGCGTTTTTCCCACCAGATCTATTTGCATAATCTGTATGATTCTTACAATAAACAACGAATTGTTTTTCCTACACGGCATTAACCATTTCATTTCCTGATACAAACACGCTGTCTTCTGTGTGAGTCAGCGTAGGTTCAGTCTTTAGAGGGTTAAAATATATTGCTGTCCTGCGTTTTGGCAGTCTTGATGTCTGAAAGAAAATAAAACAACAGTGAAAAATCTGCTGCTGATGGCAGTATTCGTACCTTCCATTCGAATTATGTGCAGTTTTGCATTCTTCCTTGACCTATGAAGATAAACGTAAAATAGTACAAATTCGAATACACTGATTCGAAGCGATTTGCAGTACCGATACGCAAAATCGGAAATTACTTTTTCCTGTTTTGATTAACATACCGTGCATTGTGTACTGCTTGTTATTCATACCAACGAATGCACAAACATATGTATTAAAATATTTTATAAGTACTCCTACATGGTTCAGTGCTTCTGCACCATCCTCTGGGCCGTGCCATGGCTCAGGTGTTTACTCGCCGGCCTCTCACTTCGGAGGCCCGGATTCGATGCCAGGCCAGTCCAATTGAGATTTGTGGTGGCACTGGGACGAGTTAATTCTGAGGATGGTGCAGAAGCACTGAAACCTGTAGGAGTCCTTATAAAATATTTTAATAAATATGTTTGTTCATTTATTGGTTTGAATCATAAATAAATATTTTTCCTGTGTTAGGCTGTAGCGAGAGGTTTTCGGTTTATTGTGACTAGTCTGGTTTTCGAAAATTGGCCTAATTTTGTTAATTTGTGTGGTTAATTTTTTTTTATTCTATGCGTGCTTTATCAGAAAACGTCTACTACTGGTAGTCCTAAATCCATGTATTGCAGTGTAATCGCATTTCCTGTTACTCTTAAGACGTAATATGACGTATTCAAATTAAAATTTGCCCTTATAGAACTTATGATGTGGATCATCTGGAAAATTTTTGCCTAGCCCAAGGGATCTGCTGTGTATATTTTGGGAACGACTGCTATAAGCGGAGGAACGAAGACGTTACTAATAAATGCCTTTTCATATCTCTTACATACACTCACAAAAGTCGACGTTGAAACAAACGGTTTAGATCCTCGAAGAAAAAACACGATACCGTTTATTTGTGGTTTGTTAGGAGTCTGTCATAATCTAAGATTAAACAGTGTCACGTACTAGTCTGATTAGGGAATAATGGATTGGAAAGGGTGAAGAGAGGAACCGTGGCCTAATTTGAATTTCGAGCTGCATCCGTCGCATATACAAAGCACGAGCAGTACCGCTTGACCCAACTGTCTGGGTACGGCATCTTACGAGCGGTGTTCAATAATTTATCTACCTGAGTAAGAAAGAAACAACTTATCACAAAAAAATATTTTTTATTTTTCAATGTAGTCCCCTAATAACTCAATACACTTCGTCCACTTTTGTTGCAACGACT
>Ga0131853_10010514_pt1 | contig 16923 bp, 16 predicted proteins | sample TergutLab28metaG_FD_92764 | JGI IMG/M metagenome (GOLD analysis project Ga0131853, IMG submission 92764) | Labiotermes labralis P1 segment gut microbial communities from Petit-Saut dam, French Guiana - Lab288 P1 (version 2) (version 2) | ecosystem: Host-associated > Arthropoda: Insects >...
CTTTTGCGGAAAGATACAAGGCGTACTTAAGCTATGCGAAGCAGGATGATGTTAAACATGCGGCACGCGAGCTTACGCTACCGGCAAAACCGGGACTAAAAATCATACCTTTGCTTATGTTCAAGTGGCGGTGGCATTTTATGCTTTTCATATGCATGACCCTTTTAAATATAACAAAATATGAATTTAACCGGGAGGGCTGATTACGTTGAAAATAGCCTTTTTAAACCTATGCCATACAGACCCTGCCCTGGTAGCAAAAACAGCAGCAAAGCTTACAGCGCATAAAAATTTTGATATGTACATTCATGTAGATTTGAAATCTGATATCACGCCGTTTACGGCGATGCTTTCAAAAATGGAACAGGTTTATTTCACCGAAGAACGCTTAAAAATATATTGGGGCGGATTTAATGCCATACATGCAACCATTATGCTTTTACGCCAGGCCCTTGCAAATGCGCGTGGTTATGATTATTTTTTACTTTTGCAAAATCTTGATTATCCGGTATATCCAAACGAATATATCTCTAATTTTTTTGAAGAACACAAAGGGATTGAATTTATGCGCGGCTGCTGCATAGCCCATACAAAAGATTGGCACTATGCGCGCAAGTATAAAATATATAACCAACGCGACGACGATTTTTACACAAAAAAGCACAGCAAGGCAAGAATGCTGCTGCGTTATGCACATATGCTTATGCGAAGCGGCAGTACCATATTTTCAAACGGAATCATACACGAAAAAGGAAAGTGTTATGACTTATATTATGGTGCAGCGCAGTGGGCGATAACCCGTGAATTAGCGCAATATTTGGTTGATTTTTATGATACACATCCTAAATTTAATAAAATCATGGAACATATCCAATTCCCAGACGAAGAATATTTTCATACAGTTTTGCACAACTCACATTTCAAATACAATTGTATAAAACATGACGAACCGGTACAGCGATGGCTTGTTAACTGGCGCAACCTGCATTATTTTGAGTATCCGCAGGAAATTACAGTGCTTACAGAACATGATTATGATAAAATTATAGCGGACGGTGCGCTGTTTGTGCGTAAGGTAAAAACAGGAATCTCGGATAAATTGCTGGATAAGCTAGATTCTAGAATTCTATAGGAAAGTTGGAAGTACCTTGGAGATAGATAAAAGAGGCATGATTGCAATAATAATCAGCACGTTATTGGTTGCTGTTATTTTTGCTATTTTAGCATCCGGAATATTACGTTCGGAAACACCTCTGCCTTATATAGTAAACGAGTCGTATACATCACCCGCTTTTGAATTAGTCAACTCCATAGGTGTCGGTTGGAATTTAGGAAATGCGCTTGATAGCAGAGACGATAGACGAAGAGGAATTGTAGGTGACCTTACAGATAGAACCCCCGAAGAACATTATGAAACATACTGGGGTAACCCTGTGACAACTTTCGAGATGATTGAAAGTATCGCACAAATGGGCTTTGGCGCGGTACGCATTCCAGTGACTTATTCCGACCATTTATATGACAACTTCCAGATAAGAGCGGACTGGCTGGCACGAGTCCGGCAGGTTGTAAACTATGTGCTTGATAACGGTATGTATGCCGTCATAAATATACACCACGATACGGGTACACGTTCGTGGCTTAGGGCAAACCCGGATAATATTGAGCAAGTTGAAGAACAGCTTGCAATCGTGTGGGGGCAGATAGCTACGTATTTTAGGGATTATTGCCATAGGTTGATATTCGAAGGTTTTAATGAAATACGGGATATGGAAGGTAGATGGTTTAGTTCGGATGCGGCATCTTATAATGCTGTCAACCAGCTTAACCAAGTTTTTGTAAACACAATAAGAACAACGGGCGGTAACAATGCAGAACGTTTTCTTATAGTCAAAACTTACGCCGCCGCTACCGATATTGATACACTTCGTGCATTCGAACTCCCCTATGACAGCACATATGGACGGTTAATTGTGGGGGTGCATAATTACGGCACACTGCCATTTACATGGAGACAAGAGCAAGTGAGCTGGACCACAGCATACTCCGACTGGGATCCCATACGGGACGGCAGGCCTGTCGAGCAAGTAATGCAACGGCTTTGGGAGTATTTTATAAGTAGAGGCATACCTGTAATCATATGTGAATTTGGAGCAGAAAATAAAAATAATACACAAGATCGAATCAATTTTGCCATACATTATATAGAAACTGCCCGGCAATACGGCATAATCTGCTTTTGGTGGGATGATGGCGGGCGACGTGAAAATGCGGAATCGGTAAGAAATTTCGCGCTTTTCGACCGTTTCAGAAATGAATGGTTTTTCCCGGAGATAGCCGAGGCTATTGTAAAAGCAGCCAGATGATTTTTATGGATAAAGTAAAGCCGTTGTGGATGCACGGCAAAGATGAAAATGTAAATCAAGAAGTAACATTGGGTGAGTTATTATTTTTCGTGTCATTTGTTGCTTTTTTTGTTAAGTTTACAATGGACTTTTCAGGAGTAGCCCCCCGCAACGAAACAATGAATACACTTCTTGTAGGGCTTTCCATAGCATGTTCTATGTTTAAAATATTCACGCAAAAATACACACCGCTTAATTTTGCAATTACCATGGTTATATGCGCAGTAATGGGATACTCAGCCCTTATAAGCATAAACTATCTTTTTTTGCTTGGCTTTCTTCTGATTATGGGTATGCAAAACATATCACTTGATAAGATCATGAAATTTGGTTTTTACGCCAAAGTAACAAACATTTCCATACATGTATTATGGTACATTTTTGTATACATTACGAACCCGGGTGCCATACAATTTGTGTACCGCCGAAGTGACCAACCGCGGCACACCTTTTTCATGGGGCATGCCAACCTATTTACGGCTTTTCTTGTGTGGACATGTTTTGACTTTATGTTCATTAACTACAAAAACCTAAAAGTTTTTCATATGGCGGTGATATGGCTGCTAAACCTTATATTCTATGTATTCACAGATTCAAACACAGGCCTTATTATACTGGCGGCTATTACGGTTGTAGTCATAGCAGACAAAGCCGGCAAAGGATTTTTTGATAAGCTGCTTACTATTCTCGCAAAATATGCTTATCTGTTTTTTGCTGTATTGTTTACGGTTTTATCGGCTATTTATACACAACTTGATGGCACGGCCAGAGAAATGTGGCACATATTTGACAGATTTTTAACCGGCCGCATATGGTTTGGCGCATATGCTTTTTATCAATATGGCCCAACTTTACTTGGCAGACCGGACATGCCCTCTCAAAATATATTCTGGCAGGGCCGCTGGTTTGATACGCTTACTATTTTTGACAATTCCTATATTGGCAATCTTGTATCGTACGGGTATATAAATCTAATTGTAACTGCCATCGTTTTTATAGTATTGTGCGGGCGGATGGAAAATAGGGAAAAAGTACTTATCATCGCATTTGCGTTGTATGGCATAATGGAAGCTTATGTCACTAATTTGGGCATGTGTTCGGCACTGTTTATAGTTGGTAAATATATTTGGACTACAAAAACTAAATATACGTCCGATTACGCAAAAATAACGCATAATAAAGTATTGGGCAATAACGCCCGACAAACTGCTTTATCCGATACATAAACACCTGTTTCTGTGTCAAATCGATATATGAGCGTACATGTTTCACAATATTATACATGTCAACAGCTTGACGCCACAAATTATTGTGTGTATCTCGCTCATCCGGTAAGAATTTTTTACATAAACCATAACCATCAAACAAACGATTCAAATACACCCGGCGCGCGATGTCTGCAAATTCCGTTTCACCTACCTGATCAAACAAACGCACCCCTTCATACCAACAATACAATACATCAAGGCGCTTTAGCGCAAACGGCCTGCGCATAATGCTATCGGACGATTGATAGTAGGCATAGAAAAGTGCATTGGTTATAATAATATTGTTCGCATTGTACATAAGGTGATGGGATACAAAAACATCCTCATTTATCTTACCAGCGGGGAATCGTAACTCCTTCCACAGCGATGCACGTGTAAGCTTACCCCAAGACATAATAAGCAATTGTGCACTTTTGTTAAAGTGCCGCAATGTAGCCTCTCGCCCTGTGATAAGCTCAAATTTTTTGGCTTTTTTAAAATCATCTTCGCTTAGGCTTCCATTATAATCGGTTATATAGTCGCACACAGATATATCTGCCCCATGTGTGATACAAGCAGTAAGCATTTGTTCGGTAAAATGCTTGGAAATATAGTCATCCGAATCCACAAAAGCGATCCATTCGCCCTTGGCATGTTCTATACCGGTATTACGCGCCGCCGACAGGCCGCCGTTTGCCTGGTGTATCACTTCAATACGCGGGTGCTTTTTTGCATAATCATCACATATTTCACCGCTATTATCTTGCGAACCATCGTTTACCAATATTATCTGCAAATTCTCATATGTCTGCCCAAGTATAGATTCGACACATCGCTTTAAGTACGCTTCAACATTATATACAGGGACAATAAAGGATACCAAGTCATTCATCTGCAACCTCCATTTTCTAAATTATATATACGTACGCTTGCGCAAAAGCAATATATTGTAAAGCATCGGGAAATAGCATCCGATAAACTGGCCGATGCGATATAAAAAAGCTCGTCTGGGATGCATATCAACATATGAGCGGGTGCGCCGTACAATTTTATAAACTTCAATGGCTTGGCGGCGCAGATGTTTATGTGTTTCGCGTTCGTTTGGCAAAAATTTCTTGCATAAACCATAAGCATCAAATAAGCGGTTTAGATATACTCGGCGTGCAATATCCAAAAGCTCTGGCTCATCCACTTGTTCAAAAAAACGTACGCCTTCATGCCAAGCATCTAATCCATCAAGCCGTTTAAGCGTAAATGGGCTGCGCATAATACTCCCGGGGGATTGATAGTAGGCATATAGGCGTGCATCGGTTATAGTAATTGTACGTGCGCTGTACATAAGAAAATGCGAGACAAAAATATCTTCGTTTATTTTCCCTGGGGGAAAGCGCAGCTCTTGCCACAGCGATGCCCGCATAAGTTTACACCAGGCCATATTAAGCACTTGTGAATCTTTGCCAAAATGCCGCACTACAGCTTCGTATCCACTAATAAGTTCGAAATTATCGGCTTTTCTAAATTTATTTTCGTCCAGGTTTCCGTCATAATCGGTTATATACCTGCACACAGATATATCCGCATCGTACCTGACACAAGCAATAAGCATTTGTTTCATAAAATGAATGGAAATATAATCGTCCGAATCTACAAAAGAAATCCATTGACCTTTAGCCTGTTCAAGCCCGGCGTTGCGTGCGCAAGATAAACCATGATTTGCTTGGTGTATCACCTCAACATGCGAATATTCCCTTGCGTAAGCATCACAAATTTCCCCGCTTCTATCTTGCGAGCCATCGTTCACTAATATAATTTGTAGGTTACTGTATGTCTGCCGTAATATAGATTCCACACATCGCTTCAAATATGGCTCAACGTTGTAAACGGGAACAATTACAGATATCAAATCTCTCATACGAAACCTCAATTTGCTAAATTATATATACATACGTTTGCGCAAAAGCAATATATTGTAAAGCATCGGAAAATAGCGTCCGATAAACTGGCCGATGCGATATAAAAAAGTTCGTCTGGGATGCATATCAACATATGAGCGGGTACGCCGTACAATTTTGTAAACTTCAATGGCCTGACGGCGCAGATGCTTATGTATTTTGCGTTCATTTGGCAAAAATTTCTTGCATAAACCATAAGCATCAAACAAGCGGTTTAGATATACTCGGCGTGCAATATCCAAAAGCTCCGGCTCGTCTGCCTGTTCAAAAAAACGTACGCCTTCATGCCAAGCATCTAATCCATCAAGCCGTTTAAGCGTAAACGGCTTGCGCATTATGCTGCCTGGTGATTGATAATAAGCGTAATTATAGGCATTGGTTATAACTATGTTGCGTGCGCTGTACATCAATTGGTGAGAGACAAAAAGATCCTCATTTATTTTGCCCAGAGGGAAACGCAGGTTTTTCCACAGTAGTGCGCACATCATCTTACAAGCAGCCATATTTAGTATAGATGCGCCTTTACCAAAATGCCATATAACAGCTTCACGTCCCGTGATAAGTTCATATTCATCGGCTTTCTTAAAATCGTTTTCGCATAGGTTTCCACTATAATCGGTTATGTATCTACATACCGAGATATCTGCATTGTGCTGGATACAAGCATTAAGCATTTGTTCTACAAAATGAATGGAGATATAATCGTCCGAATCTACAAAAGAAATCCATTGACCTTTAGCCTGTTCAAGCCCAGCGTTGCGAGCCGCAGATAAACCGTGATTTGCTTGATGTATCACCTCAACATGCGAATATTCCCTTGCATAAGCATCACAAATTTCCCCGCCTCTATCCTGCGAGCCATCATTCACTAATATAATTTGTAGGTTACTGTATGTCTGCCGTAATATGGATTCCACACATCGCTTCAAATACGGCTCAACGTTGTAAACGGGTATGATAATAGATACTAAATCATTCATTTGGCTTAATTAGTCCTCTCATTTTTATACTCATATATGTGCGGTAAATGATTCTATAAATTGGGAACGCATATGCGCAAAGCACAACAAGGCTTCGCCGCAACATATTGTTGTTAGCAATGCGCCAGTACTCTTTTATCATTGGTCTAAGGGTAGATAGTATCTGTTCAATGTATTTTTTTTCGACACTCACAGATAGGGCTATTAGGTTTAGAATTGTAATATGTCCATGGACAGCCTTCATAAGTGCTGCATTAAAATGCTTTGGGTGCAATAGTTTGATTTCCTTGGGCAAATTTACATTCCACTCCATTATGTTCACATGCTTGGCATTAAATCCGGAATTAACTGCGCTGCCCGGCCTCATATAGTAGTAATAAATTGCCAATGGGTCGACAACAACACATTTGGATTTCTTTAAAATCTCCCATAAAAAAACTGCATCTTCACCAATAGAAATGTTTGTATTAAAGGACACTCCAGCCAGCATTTCTGTACGGAACATGCAGCTACACACGTTTGAAAACCCAAGGCGGCTGCTTAAAAAAGTAGAAATTATATCATCGTCCAGCAGAACAGTTTCCTTATCGAACCGTTTTTTTAACTCTCTTATGTCATTAGGTGACCGCCACTCCTTCATTTCCCCCATTGCAATATCGCAATTTTTTTCGGTCATGTGAACATACAATCGCGAAATCATGTCATGGGCAATAAAGTCGTCTGAGTCCAGGAAAAATACATAAGGAGCGGTAACATTCTTTAGGCCGGTATTCCTCGCGGCAGATACTCCAGCATTTTTTTGATGAATAACGCGGATATTGGAATATTTATGCGCATAGGTATCGCAAATGGCTCCGGAAGAATCTGTCGCCCCATCATTAATTAAAACTATCTCTATTCCCTCAAAATCTTGGCCAAGTAGTGAATCAATACATTTGGGCAGACATTCCTGGACATTGTACACCGGCACAATTACCGAAACTTTCGGCTGTTTCATAGCAGTCCCCATTCCTTATAACGTAACTGTATAGGTATGTGTCCCCATTAAACCTTGGATGCGCTTATAGCATTCTTTTTGCTTAAATGTATTGGAAATGCCACAGGTATCAAGCATATTTAGGAAAGAGTATGCATTGTCATATATGCGCGAACAGCCCGCATCTATATAACTAGCCCCACGATGGCGGCGGTAATCTATCGGATAATTTTCCGAACCGGGCACCCAGGTCAAACCAAAATCGATAAGAAAAATATGATTATTTTCATCTAATAATAGATTATAGCGGCATAAATCCCCATGTATGATATCTGCTACGCGTAAACACTTGTGGATATGCTCAAATTCGGCGCACACAGCTTCGAATGTTGTTTCATCCTTAGGAAGTGTGAACTCCCGCAAACCTTCTATAAACTCTATTACCATAAGAGAAATACTTGTATCGTAATTTTCGTCGCTTAGCAATAATTTGGGAACAAAATCTAAGTTGCACTTAGTTATATAGCTATTAATAAATATTTCTCTTTGGGCAACAATTCCTCTCGTCATTGTTTTTGCAAAGCATTTTTTGCCTTTTAACTCTGTTGCATAGTATTTTTTTATATAAGAATCTGCCCAATTTTTCCGCGGAGTCCACAAATCTCTATACCAAAACTTGATACGATATGTTCGGATGTTCATAAGGCCATAGGATTTTAGTTTGGCAATGTATTTATGATGCTCAAGCAAAAAATAAAGGCAAATGTGTAATGCTTTGCGAAGTTTTAGTATGGTTTTTTTCAAAACAGATATTATCCTCTCTTAATAAACCCGATGGTTTTGTCCTTTATAATGCGAAACTCCGGCGTTTTGAAATACCTGAGCAGATATACTGCATTTATAAGTATTGTGCAGACAACACCTTTTATCAGCCATTCTAACCAGCTTAAGTTTTCCGGTGTATCTATAAACCATGGCAGTAGAAAATATATGCCGGCGATAAGGGACATCAGTAATATCAGATTTAGTACATGCCCAATTAAGTAACCGACAGCACCAACATGTAAAAAATCACGAAATAAAATTTTCGGCTCATACCAAGCATACGTAAGAACTCCTGCTAAAAAATTAGCGGCCAAAATACCCGGCAAACCAAAAAGCATGCCCAAAACTATCGCTAGCACGACCTTTAATACTGCGGCAGCAACCATAGCCAACTTTGTTTTTTGAAACATACCAGTCGCTTCCCTAAATGCGGCGATAGGGTGCATTGCTATGGACAAATATAAATTCAACAATATTATTATTTTAGTAAAGGGGTCAAAAACAAATTCTCTGCCTAACCATAGTGCAACAAAATCGTCTAGAAGGAAAAACAGGCAAAAACAAAAAAAACCACCTATCCAACAACTTGCTGTTTGCATAGTCTTAAAAATCTGAAGCCGTTTTTCCGGAGATTCTGTCGCCACTACATTTCCTATGCTAGCGGATAAGGATCTAAACACTATATAGCCAAATTGATTTAGGCTGGAGACGGCCAAAAAATAGTTAACATATTTACCCACCATAGCCGTGCCTATTAGTACCGAAATAAAAAAGTTGTCTGTGCCGCTTAAGAAAACATTGGCAAATTTAAGTATCATCGCAGACTTCATATTTTGAAATACAGCTCGTTTATCAGCAGCAGCAAGCTTTACTTTTTTTGTAGGAATGTGTTCTTCACAAAATGCAAAATCGCGCTTCGCACGATTTTGTCCGTTTTTGATAAACGGATACAATTTATTTGCTTTTCGTGAAATAAGAATGTTATATATAGACTTTGTAATTATTACCACCAAGCAATAAATCATAAAACTTCCGGTTATTAGGAGGACGGCAATTCGAAGAATAGTATTGAACACAGACATCCACATGTTGTATTTTGTGACTATATGTTTGTTTTGGTCTGCCGTTATTATAAGTACCTTATGCACAACCAAATATGAAATAACGACGTTTACCAAGTACAGTAAAAAATATATCTCGATATGCGGGATAGGGTTTTCCACATTAATTATCATGCCGATAAATGGTGTTAAAGCCAATCCTATTACAGCTATGGCAGCTCCAATTATGTTAAATGTTCTCTTATAGAAAAAACTTAATGCTGCAAGTTTTTGTTCATCTTTTTCTGCAATAGGTTTGTAGTAACTGTAAGTTATAGCTGTAGAAAGCCCTAAATCTGCCATCGTAAGTAAACCCAGCACAGAGGCGAACACATTACTTATTCCCAAATATTCTACCGAAAGAACCCGCAGGAAAACCATTCGTCCGAAAAAAGTCAGAAAAATGGAAACAATCTTTTGGGTAATTGCCATGCTAAAATTGCGGTACGAGTTATATGTGCGCGAATTGCTGTTCATTGTGAACCCCCGTGTCTTGACATTACTGTGTAGGTATGCTCACCCACCAAGCTTTCGATTTCTTTATAGCACTTCTTTTGTTTAAATGCGGTAGGTATGCCTGCTGCATCCATCACTTTTAAAAAAGAAAATGCATTGTCATATATACGGGAATCATTGGTTGGAATGTAATATGTTCCACGGTGAATGAAACGGCCCGTGTCAAAGACCTCGGAACCCGGTGCTTTTCCAACGCCAAAATCGATAAGTTTTATGCGGTTTTGACTATCTAATATTATATTTGAAATGCTTATGTCGCCGTGAATAATGTCGTATTTTTTTAAGCAATCGTGTATATATATAAAATTTGCACATATAGTCTCGAAGCTTTTTTCGTCGTTTGGCATTTGAAATTTTTTTGCACCAGATATAAATTCTGTTACAAGGAAGGAGCTATTTTTGTTAATGTCATTGCTTTGCAATAGTTTAGGGATAAAATCAAGATTACATTGTGTGGCATATTCGTTAATAAATATTTCTTTTTTTATCGAGCTATCATTTGTAACAAGTTTTATGAAACAGGGTTCTCCATTGTATCTGGCCCTATAAAAAAGCCTGACAAGTTTTTCCGCTCCAAGACCCGTATACCAGTGCCGCATACGAAAAACGCAGATATCGGTAAGGCCATACGAGTTTAAGTTGGCTATAGTCTTACGGTGGTGCAACAAAAAATATAGCAGCAGAAAATATAATTTACGGATTATTCTGGCACATTTTTTTAAAGCTTTCACCATTCTTTACCTCTGTGTCACAATTTTCATATTTTTTCTAAAATAACTTTTTCTAGTTCGGCATAATGCGGCAAAAACGCGTTTGGGTCAAAATCTCCCGGGCCATGATTTAATACCGCTTCAATCGCTTTTTCAAACTCGCATATATTATCAATATACCTTATATAATCCAAATGTTCAAGCCAATCCGACAATCCTTTAATTTTATGGTTATGATTGCTTAATGCAACGCAAGGCGTACCTGTTATGGCAGCAAACACCATACCATGAAGCCTGTCCGTTATTACAACCCTTGCTTGACTAAACTGATTTAATTTTTCATTTACAAGCGGGCTGCGTGTATATGAATTTACTCCGCCTGTATATTCAAATGCTACGGTATCAGTGTATTCTACATCTCCGTACTTGCCAGAGATTTTTTCTATACGTAAAATATCGTCGGTAGTAATTAATTTTTCTAAATCGGATCGGATACACATAAGCACACCGTCACGATTATCATTGACAGAGCTATGTTTCATTAAAAGCGTCATGTCCGGAGCAAGGTATATATTAGTGCTTGGGTGATACTGCTTCATTAAATCGCAGCTTATTTTGTCCCTAGCAAATAAATGCAAATCATTATGTCGCGAATAGGCGCGTTGTGAAGATTTCAATATTTCATTGCCAGTTTTGGTGTTAGAGTAAAAAATTGATTGCGGAAATAAAATAATTCGATTATCAGAAAACAACTCAACTATTCGGCGAAAAGCTTCCTCCCCGCCCAACCAGCCATCATGAAGGCAGCCGCCGCCGTTAAAAAACAACAGTGCATTTTTAGGGATAATTTTCTTTAGCGCATCCACAGACCATAAATTTTTGCCAAGAGTGTTTACTTCGGCTATTGGCTCATTTGGCGCTATTCCTTTTAAGAAGGCGATTTGGGCTTCAGTTATAGCTAGGTCGCCCAAGTTAGTATGCCAAGGGATATTTAACATGAAAATCCGTCCCCCAGCATTAACAAAATTTCTATAATACTCTCCATTTTTCTTGTCCCACGCTTTGGCTTTGTTATCTCGCCGGATAGGATTGACTTTAAGTGCATAATAAGCTTGGTATGGCAATATTTTTTGTACAAGTTTCTTTATTTCTTTCATTCTAATCACCAGGCACTTTCTTTACAGCTACGGCTTTACTTCAAACTTCTAATCGTGAATCCCCAGATATTAGTTTCGATATATTCCTCACCGGTAAATATGGGGCAGGAATTGTTTCCCGGGTATTAAAAATATACCCATTTCCATAAGAAGACTCAATAAAATAGCCTGTACACTCTATTTTCCGCCTTAACCTGGAAATCATGGTTTGAAGTGAATTTTTATTGTTAAGCATGGGGCATCCCCATACTCTTTCGTACAAATATTCGGCACTCATAGTTACCCCCCTGCTTTGCACAAACAGTAACAACAGTGCAAATTCTTTTGGCTTTACCATTATGTTAACGCCCTCCACAAATACTTGCATACTAAGTATATCCAGGAACAAAGCACCACAAGCTATGCGTTCCGGTATATACTGTATGTTACGAAACATCGCTTCAATACGCGCAAGCAGCACTTCACACTCAACGGGCTTTGAGATATATTCGTTCGCACCTGCGTGAAGCCCAAATGTTATGTCAGATGGCCTGTTTTGCGCTGAAAGCAGCAAGACCGGAACAAAGTTACTCTTCTCGCGCAACGCTTCAAGTAAATCAAGCCCTGACCCATCTGATAATTTGGTTTCTAGTATAATGGCGTCTACCACGAGTTGTGACAAATGCCTCCGCGCTTGTGCAAGTGTATTTGCGACTAGCACGGTGTAGCCATTGTATTCCAAAAATCTGCAGTTGTTCTCGAGAATGCCAAGGTCGCTTTCTACATAAAGTATTGTTTTCATATCATACACCTCCGTATGAAATGGCAGAATGTTTTTTTCGACAATAAGATGCCAAATGTTCCAATATGTTGGATACATAGACACAATATAACTATCACAAGTATTTTTGTCAAGCATAATTTAATCAGTTGACCTGCAGTTTTAACATTAGCTCTAACGTGTAAATAAAATGATGAAACATTTCTTTACAAGTTACACAACGTAAATATAAACCGGCTACCTTTTCCGATTTCACTTTCCACATAAATGATTTCACCATGCGCCCGGACGAATTCTTTCACAATAGAAAGACCAAGCCCGCTGCCCATTTTATCTTCGTTGCGTGTTAAATCGCCTTTGTAGAAGCGGTCAAAGACACGTTTTTGTTCTTCCTCGGTCATGCCGCATCCGTTGTCTAAAACAGAAACCGTTACTTTTTCGCCACTTATTGTGGTTTCTACAGTAATTTCGCCGCCTTCCGGGGTAAATTTTAGCGCGTTATCTATCAAGTTGTACATGACACGGCAGATTTTGTCCTCGTCGGCAAATACCATGTCGCTTGGGTGAGCAAAATGGCTGGTTATCATAATGCGTTTGTCAAGCGCACGCTGCTGGAAACCAAGTATCGTTTTGCGTATTAAATCGTTAATGTCAAATTCGGTCTCGTTTAGCTCAACTTCGGCATATTGGATGCTATGAATTTTGAGAATATCGTTAGAAAGCTTGATTAACCGTTCAGATTCGTCCATGATGATATTTAGGTAATGCGGCTGTTGTTCCGGCGGTATCATACCATCGCTTATAGCCGTTAAGAAACCGTGCATAGATGTAAGCGGCGAACGCATATCATGGGAAAGATTTGCGATAAACTCCCTGCGAATGCGCTCTTGCTCTTGTAAACTTTCTGCCATGCGGTTAAATTCAACCGCCAAATGCCCCACTTCATCATTGCTGTGTATAGGCAAGCGTTTATCAAAATTTCCGTCTGCAATAACGGCGGCGGCTTCGCTCATTTGGCGCAGGGGGCGGCTTATCGCACGGCTTGATACATAAATGAGCAGGAACGCAAACGCCCCCGTTCCGATAAGGGCGATTAGGGTTATGCGATACATTTCACTAATCGCACTTTCTAATTCTGCCATAGAAAAACCAAGAAGTGCCGCACCCGCAACCTCGTGGCCATACCAAATTGGGTGCCCAACAACTAGCAATGGCTCCAGTGTTGTGTGCTCTAATGTGCCAAAAACTACCACAGTTTCACCCTGCAGAAGCGGCATAAGCTCTACGATGCTAAGCACCTCGCCAAAATCGCCAAAAATTGGCAACACCTCGAAGTTTTCATCAACTATCATCACTGTAGCATCGGTATATTGCTGTATATTAAATATCTCCTGGTTCAACAAGTGAAAGTTTATGGCACCATAAATTGCAAAATTTTCTACAGACTGTGCAACACGATGAGCCAGAGTCGTAAGCTCTTCAACTTTTTGCTCAGTTAAAAAGCCGCGTATTCCCTGAGCTAAAACCGCTGCAAGCAGAATAAAACTGATAATTAATGTACCTAAATAAAGCAATAGCTGCTTCCAAAAAATGCGCATGTTTACACCACGATTCCAATAATGTAAAATGTCTTAGAACACCTTAATATATACTACAAGGAGAATACCATGTTTAGAAACAAATGTAAAAACTATCTGCTGAAAAATAATATAACATTTTCAGATATCCTGTATGGCGCAATGCTTGCCATAGTGGTTGGCATAATGCCGTTAATCGTACGTTTGGCTATACGTCCCACACCTTCGGAATTGTTTTTCTTATATCCTGTGCCGGAATATGCGGATGCTTTTGCCCATTGGAAGGCTATATTTATATCTATTCCGGCGGTAGTGATAGCATTTTACTGTATTAGCAACTTACTGGTAAGCGGAAAAAAGCTTGAATTTAAGCAACTGTTAAAACATGCCCCATCATATTGTCATTGGTTTATATTGCATTTGTAACTATTTCCGCCATTGCTTCTTCATATAACCATACAGCCTGGTTTGGCACCAGGGAACGCGAAGAAGGCGCATTTATGTGGATGGTTTACTTTATTGTGTTTTTCGCAGCAATGTTTTACGTTCGTGCGCCTAAATATACCAAGCCAATATTGTTTGGATTAGCGTTTTCTTCTGTTTTCATGGGTGCAATTGGTGTTAGCCAACTTATTGGGCGAGACTTTTTTGCCACAAATTTTGGAGCTGGTTTGGTCGTTTTGGGCATCCCAAACGTAGAAAGTGTCCGCCCCAATTTTACAATTGCCTATGGCACATTATACAACCCCAACACTTTTGGCAAATATAGCGCGATGGTGGCGCCTGTATTGCTTATTGCCGGATTTATTTACAAGGGCAAACTTTTTGCGAAATTGTTTATAATTTTAAGCGGCGTACTTATGCTTGTGGGTGTTTTTGCAAGCGGATCGCTTGGCGGGTTAATTGGCATTTCGTCTGCAACGGGCGTATTAATAATTACCTATATATGCGGGCTTTTTGCAAAAGGGCGGCACAACGTAGTGCGTGTAGGTCTTGCTTTTAGCGGGATAGCAATAGCAACCGCGCTTGCCGTTTTATTAGTACCCCCTCTTAACTACCGCGCGACTACGCTGTTTTCCCGTCTTCGTGAAGCCGCCGCTGCAGAAACAATAACAGCGGAAAGATATATATTTGATGGCAATAATATATTTGTGTACAGCGGCCCAAATAGGCTGTTTACGCTAACCGTGAATAGTTTAGATTCCCATACCATACATGACTGGGTAGTTATTCGTGATGCGCTGGGTCAGGATGTTGCATATGGCCGTATACCTCCCACTGCAACAGAGCCAGCAACATACACTTTTTCTGTCCCCGGTGCCAGAGATGTTACTATGCGCCGTTCTGCAGGTTTGGTAGAAATTATGCCGCATGGACAAATTCTTCCGTTTTGGCTTACCCTAGAGGAAGGGCGGCTGTATGGGATGCGCGGCTCGAATGCCCCGCTTACTGACATTAACGCCTATGTACCGTCTCGCGGTTTTGAGGGGCGCGAAACATGGGGCTCTAGCCGGGGTTATATATGGTCCCGTTCATTTCCGCTTATGCCAAGGCGCACTATAATTGGCAGCGGCCCCGACACTTTTATAAATATATTCCCACACCATGATATGTCAGGTCTACAGCTTGCATTTAACAACCCATATCAAATTGTTGATAAGGCGCATAATTTGTTTATTCAAACGTGGCTTACTACCGGCGGAATCTCCGCGATTGCTTTGTTTGCATTGTTCGCCCATTACTTGCTCACCAGCTTTTGGGGGATAGTAAAATCCAGGGGTGAAGATACGCAGTTGTACGGGATAAGGCTTGGGCTTTTGGCCGGTATAAGCGGGTTTATTATGGCCGGGATGGCTACAGACAGCACAATTGGCTCTACCGGTGTGTTTTTTGTGCTGCTGGGCATGGGTTATGGGATTAACGCATTTTTGAAGAAACAGCAGGGGGAAGGGCCATGATCAAAAACCCTCTTCTTCATTTGCAATTAACAAGACTAATCGGTTCTTAATATACTGCCCTTCGATTGTGGAGACGATATAGCAAACTCTCTCTAACGAAAGACAGTCAACGCAATGTCCTGTCGAAACACATGGGGGATTATACCCCGCCCTTTTTGCATTCAAAAGAGCAGCAATATTTCTTGCTCTTTTTAAAGCCTCTTCATATGTTGTGGTTATTTTGTTCTTACCAATCACTATATAGACCTTATCAGGTCCATATGTAATAGCCGCCACTCTATTTCCGCTATGGTCAATGTTTATAATTTTACCATCTACAGATACGGCGTTTGAGCTTGAAATATAACAATCAGCCAAAAGTGATTTACGTTTGAAACTTTTTACTTCATCCGGCGTACTCCCAAAAGTTTTGTCATAAACTGTATTGCCTCTATTGCTGAGTGCGTCAGTAATCTTTATGCTTTTTAACGTCTGCGAATTACCGATGCCCACCGTATTATTAATAGGAATTGCTTTTAAAAGATACTTTTTTATATCTTCAAAAGTATCAAACCATAACACTTCTATATTGCGTTTTACAAAATTTTCTTCAAGTTGTCTAATCACAAAAGAATCAATCATTATTGCACCCTATTTCGTCTAGGGTGTGTTCGATAATTCCATTACACCGTCTTTTCGACAAATTTCTCGTTATACGTTGTCGCAAAAAACCTTACATACCTTTGGGTATGTGCGGCTTTTAGCTCCTAGTCTAACAAAA